>Ga0272443_10000124_pt1 | contig 144671 bp, 139 predicted proteins | sample SSMAcet12_FD_193581 | JGI IMG/M metagenome (GOLD analysis project Ga0272443, IMG submission 193581) | Marine sediment archaeal communities from Little Sippewissett salt marsh, Falmouth, MA, United States - SSM-Acet-12 | ecosystem: Environmental > Aquatic > Marine > Wetlands > Sediment ... | reverse complement strand
CCTCTTTGGCCGGCCACCTCGGCCTGGACAACCTGGTCACCATCTACGACGCCAACCACATATCGATCGACGGCCGCACGGACATCACCTTCACCGAGGACGTGGCGGCCCGCTTCCAGGCCCAGGGCTGGGTTGTGGCGCACGCCCGGGGCGATGACCCCAACGGTTTCGCCGACGCGCTTTCCACCCTGCTGCAGGCGTCGGGCAAACCCAAACTGCTGATTGCGAAAACCGTTATCGGCGAGGGATTACACAAAAAACGCGACACCAGCGCCGTTCACGGCGCCCCGGCGGGGAACGACGAGATCGCTTGGTTCCTGCGCCATTCATCCATGCAAGACGTCGTGGCTGAAGCCGCGGGCCTGGATTTGGAAACGGATCCCGCCGGCCTGGAAGCCTGGCTGAACGATCAGGTGAAACCGGAGACCCCCCTGCTGGCCCACCCGCAAGCCGCGGTCTTCATGCAGGAGACATTGGCGCAGCAGCGGCAAACACTTGCCGAATGGGACGAGCTGTGGCGGCGCTACCAAAAGAAATTCCCCGAGGCGGCGGCCGAACTGGAGCGCGCCCAGCAGGCGGGCCTGCCCGCGGACCTTGAAAACGCCCTGGCCGCCTACGACGAAGAGCGTCCCGACGCCACGCGCAACGTGTCGGGCCGGGTGTTGAACCTGTGCGCGGCCCACATCCCCTTTATTGTCGGAGGCAGCGCCGACCTGGGCGGATCCACCAAGGGGGCGGTCAAGGATTCACCCCTGATACAGAAAGAGGATTTCTGCGGCCGCAACATCGCCTACGGCGTGCGCGAACACGCCATGGGCGCGATCGGCAACGGCCTGGCCCTGGACGGCACCCTCATCCCCTTTTCCGCCACCTTTTTTTCCTTTTTCGACTACATGAAGCCCGCCGTGCGCCTGGCCGCGCTGATGAAACTGCGCCACCTGTTTTTGTTTTCCCACGACTCCATCTACCTGGGAGAGGACGGCCCCACCCACCAGCCGGTGGAACACCTCAACTCCCTGCGCCTGATCCCTGAAATCACGACCTTCCGCCCGGCAAACGCCCGCGAAACCGCCTGGGCGTTCCGCTATTTCCTGCAGCTGGCGACGGGCCCGGTGGCGATTGTCACCACGCGCCAGAAAATCGCGGCCGAAGGCCTGCACGCCGACAGCGGGCCCGATTGGGAGCATTTCCAATACGGGGCCTACGAATTCTTGTCCACGGGACAGAAAAAGCAGCCCGACGCCGTGATTCTCGCTTCGGGATCCGAGCTGGGCGCCGCGGCCGCGGCCGCCCGGGAGCTGGCATCAAATGATGGATTCACGGTGCGGGTGATCAGTGTGCCCTCTCTGGAATTGTTCAGCCTGGCCCCCCGGGATTACCGCCACCACCTGCTGGCGGATTTCCGATCACCCCTGTTCATGGTGGAAGCCGCCTCCTACCGCGGCGTCGACGTGCTGGTTCACCCGGACATCCACCTCATCGATATCCAACAATTCGGCAAGTCCGCTCCCGGAGCGGAACTGGGCGAAAAGTTCGGCTTCAGCGCCGGCGCCGTGGGGCGCACGATCCGGGCCAAGCTGGGCTGAATCGTTCAGTCCGCCGCCGCGGACTCCCAGTACAGGCAGTAGCGGTACTGGGAATCATCCAGGCGCACCCGGCGCGCCGCGGCATTGAGGATCTCCAGGCCGCAGGCCGTTGTTTCCGGGTTGAAATGCCGGCAGCGGAAGCACAGGGTCTGGTACTGCGGATCGGCGACCACCCGTTGGCGCAGCTCGTTCATCATGCGCGTTTCGAATTCCTTCTGAGAAGCGGCGAGATCTCGGTCGGCATGCTGCTTTTTCGTGTCGCGCACCGCAAGGGACACGGCGAACACCAGCCCGCCCACCAGGGTGATGCGCACCACCCACAACCGGAAAACCCCCGGCGCGGCCAGTATGGCGGTCATGATATCCGCGATATTGAGGGCCGCGAGGGCAGGCAGCCCGATCACACGAACCCAAAAACGTGGTTCCCTCAGGAACCGGGCGGCATACCCCATCCGCCTCTACTTTACCGGCTCGAGATCATGCCCGCAACAGCGGAACACACAGGTGGTATCATCATGATCGGGATGATCGCATTCCGCTTGTCCACAAGCGTGACACTCCCGTACCACTTCAATGCGCAATCCGCAATGGGTGCATTCGTAAAGGTCGCCTTTGTTCATATGGTGACAATCGGGCATTTTTCCTCCTACAAAAACAATACCGCATTCCACCATCAATGACAATCTCGACAGGCATTGACATGCGCAGGCACCCGCCCTAAAATGAAACCTGCCAGGAAAAATACAAATGGAAAAAAGCGAAGCTTACTCTTGGGCGCTGAAACAAGTACGTGCCCAAGTAAAACGCCATGTTGACCTCGTGGCCACCATGGCCAATACCGCGGCCATTTTAAAACAACGAATTCCGGGTTTTTTCTGGGTCGGTTTTTACAGATTGCGCGAAGACAAGCTCGTGCTTGGACCCTTCCAGGGTCCCCCGGCATGCATGCAACTCTCTCTGGACAAGGGCGTTTGCGCCGAAGCTGTTAAAAAAGGCGCCACCGTGGTCGTGGATGATGTAGACAAATTCGCCGGTCACGTCGCCTGTGACAGCCGTTCCCGTTCGGAAATCGTTGTTCCCTTAATGGACTTGCGGGACAAGCTCGTGGCCGTGCTTGACGTAGACAGTACGGAAATCGGCCACTTCAACGATCATGACGTGAAAGGCCTTGAGGCCGTTGCCGCGGAATTGGCCAAGGTTCTTTGAAGCCATCATGCTTCAGTGAATCACCTTGCGTTGAAAAACGATGCGTCCGTGAACAACGGTCATATCCACGGGAATTTCAAGCAAATCCCGGGGATTCCGCCGGGAAATCGCCGTCAGGTCGCCGGCGAAAACCGTGAAATCCGCCAATTTGCCCGTTTCAAGAGAACCCAATTCCTTTTCTCGATGAATGGCCGTGGCTGATCCCAGTGAATAAGCCTGCAGGGCTTGGGCAAGGGAAACCGTTTCCTCTTGAAACCAGCCGCCTTGGGGTTTTGCGTTTTCGATATTGCGGCGGTCCAAAGCGGAGTACAGCCCGCGGCGCGGATCCAACGGCTCGATCGGCCAGTCCGTGCCAAAAGCCAGCACAACGCCCGCCTGAATAAAGGAGCGCCAGCGATAACCCTGCCGGGCCCGTTGGCGACCAATCCGGTCTTCCACCACCAACAGGTCTGATGTGCAGTGGGTGGGCTGCATGCTGGCCACCACTCCGAGACGCTTGTAGCGGTCAAGGTCTTCGTCGCGTACGAATTGCGAGTGTTCAATGCGGTGACGCAGGTCTTTGCTGCCAAATTGGTGCTGGGCCGCCTCAATGGCATTGAGAACCAGGTGAACGCCTCGATTGCCGATGGCATGCACACCAACCGGCCAGCCTTGGCGATGAGCCGCCGCTACCAGACGATTGAGTTCTTTTACCGGGTGGATCAGGATGCCGCGGGAATCGGTCTTATGCAGATAAGGGTTGAACATGGCCGCGGTCGCGGAGCCGATGGTTCCATCCGCAAAGAGTTTCAGGAAGCCGATGCGAACAAAGTCATCGCCCTGGTTGAATCGGGCACCCGCTTTCAAGTGATCGCTTAATTTCTCTCCATCCAGCCAGACATGAAAGCGCAGGGTCAACTTGCCCTGGCCCTGCAGCAACCGCAACCGCTTCACCAGGTCCAAGCTGCCCGAAGTCGTCACGCTGGTAAGCCCCAGGCGATTGGCATGCTGGATCCCCGCAAGCAACGTATTTCTACCTTGTTTGCCGGGAATCACCATGTCCGGGGCCGTGATCCCGTTTACGAGGTTTTCGGCGTTCTCTTTCAGGATACCCGTCGGTTGGCCGGAAGCATCCCGCTGAATCTCTCCGCCTTGTGGATCCGGTGTGTCTCGCGTAATCCCCGCCATGGCCAATGCGCGGGAGTTCACCCACACGGAATGGCCGTCCACCCGGCTGATCACCACGGGGTTTTCCGGTGCGACAACATCCAGGTCCTTTCGGGATGGCCACTCGCCCTTGGGGAAGTAAACCTGGTTGAAATGGTAAGCCCGGATCAATGCTCCAGGTGGTGAAGCGGCCACGGCGGAATGGATTTGCGTCTTTATCTGTTCCAGGTTCATAAAACGCAGGCTCAGGCGTTCAGTCAGCATCTTTGCCCCGGACTCAAAGTGAACGTGGGCGTCATGAAGCCCGGCCACAACGGTGCCGCCGTTTGCACTGACCATGCGTGTGCCGGGTCCGGCCAGCTGCAGAATCTCTTTTTCAGGCCCTATGGCCATGATTCTACCGTTTTTTATGGCAATGCCCGCGCGTACCGGCAAAGATGCGCCGGTATACAGGATGCGGCCGTCGCGTAGGATCCATTCCGGGGCTGCATCCATGCCCCCCGCCAACGCTGGCGCCAGCCAGAAAACCAAAACAGCCAAAAATTGCCGGTATCTCAGTCTAAAAATCATTGAAGATTCTCCCTTGCGTCCGAAGCGGCGCCCAATGTCAGGCGCCAGCGAGTATCAGGATTCACGCAATTGCGGATAAACACGTCCATGTCCGATTTGTTTAACCCTTTCACCAATTCGGGATAGCCGGCCGTTAAATCAGCCCCAAGGCCGTTGCTGTCAAATGCGGCCAACCGCCAGGCCCGTTCTCGCTTGGATTGCAGCGAGCGATACCAGTCGACAACCTCCTGGCTGATGGCCGCGGTCAGCTGGGCCGGGGAAACCCCGATTTGCAGTAACTCCTGCAGTATGGCCTCCAGCTGTTCTTCGGCCTTGTCCAGCAGCCGGGGATCCGTACGCAGATAGACCGCCATTACTCCGCCATGCTTATAGTGTCTCAGGTCGCAGCCAACTGTGTAAGCCAGGCCCTGGGGATCTCGCAGCTTCCAGGCCAGTGAACCCGGCCCGCCCGCCAGCAATCGGGCGAAAACACGACTGCGGACAAAACTCTCCCGGTTTAGCGGCGGCAACGGCATGCCCCAGGCCAGCAACGGCTGTTCCAGTTTTCGGATTGACGGCGCATTTTGATGGCCCGCGCAGGGACAGGGTGCGCTGTTTGTGGGCTTGTTTGCGGTCTCAACCGGCTTGCCCTTAAGCGACTTGAAGTGTTTGCGCAGCAAGGCGGCGACTCTCTTGGCCTCCAAATCAGATACCACGGCGATGGACATCTGCTCCTTGCCGTAATGGTTGTCCAAGTGAGCCACAACATCGGATTTGGTAATTGACTTGCGGGTCTCGGCGCACCCCATACTCCCACCACTGTATCCCAAGGGGCCCAGAAAATGCTCGTCCATGGAACGGCGCATCACCGCCATAGGGGAATCCTGTTCGGCAATCTCACGGTTTCCCATCCATTCTTTGATCCTCTGTAGGCGTATGCCCGATACCAGGGGATTTTTCAGCATTTCAGCCAGAATCTTCACTGAATCGGCAAAATGCTCGGAAAGAGAAGTCATGGACAAAACCGCCTGATCACCATCCACCCAGGAAGACAGCTGGATGCCTTTTTCCAATAACTCTTTAACGGCAAGGGCGGAAGGAATCTCCAGGGCCGTGCGAGCCGTCAGCAGGGCCAGCCCGCGGCGTTTTCCCGGAACCGTTCTGATGCCGGCGGGAACCACGACCTGCAACACCGTGACAAGAGAACCCAGATCCCGTTGAAAAGCCACGCGGATCGGCAGTCCGGTTTCCAAGAGTTCATGTGATTCCGAACCATCCGCCACCAGGCACGCGGCGAGCCCGAACAGGCACAAAACACCAATGGCGCGAATACCTCTGCGTCTCATTCTGTTTTCTCCGGCAAAAACGTTATCACGACGTGAGGTCTTTTCAGCAGGTAGTCTGCCGCCACGGACCTCAGGCGGGAAGGCGACAGGTCAGCCAATTGGGCCGCCAGGCTCTTGGGGCGACGCCGTTGATTGAGAAGAACAAAGCGGGCATAAGACAAGGCCCGCTGCAACCCGTCTTCGCCGCCGGTTTCCGAGCGCAGGCGCAATTGGTTCATTGCGGTCTCCATGAAATCAAAAACCCCGCGACGCCTTGATGGCGGTAAATCCCTGGTGGAAAAATTCATGGCGCGGAATGCCTTGAGAAACCGGTCGACTTCATTGCGGGCACGCTTGACGTTATCGGATTCAAGCACCATGTGAATCCACGCGCAACCTTCCTCCTCCAATGCCAGGTAGTTCATGGAAACAGCATCCACCAGCTGAAACCGGCCGGAAAGGCGGGTGCTCAAGAGCGGGTAGCCGCCACGGCCCAACATCTGGCTCAACACCCGCATGGCAACCCGGTGATGGTGGTTGTAGGCCGGCGCCCGGAAGCCGATCCAAATGTGAGCGCGCTGGACATCCATGTTCCGCTTGATGTCCACCGTTTGTTTAAGGGGTTGCAATGCCGGAGTCTCCGCTGCGGCTGAATCCGCAGGCGGAGCCGTCGCCAATTTCCCCAAATGCTTTTCCAGACTCGCCACGGACGCATGCAGATCCAAATCACCCACCAACGCGACGCCGCTGCGACCGGGCAGAAAAAGCCCTTGATAATGCCGGTGCAGATCTTCAAGGGTGATCTGTTGCAGATCCTGCTGGTTGCCAAAGGCTGACCGGGAATAGGGATGCCCGGCAAACAGACTTTCCAGCATGAGAAACAGTCCCCGGCGCTCGGGATTGTCGGCGGCTTCGCTTTTTTCTTTTTGCACAACCGAGCGTTCCCGATCCAGATCTACCTGGTGGAAGCGACGATTAAAAACGATTTTCCCCATCAGGTCTACCGCGAAATCCAGTTCATCCCGGGGGAACGTCAATTCAATCGTGACAAGGTCGCTGTCGGTGTGTCCGTTCAGAAAACCGCCCCGGCTGCGCAGCCTGGAAACAAAGGTTTCGGATTCAGGCCTGGAACGGCCGAACAAAATCAGGTGTTCGATTAAATGAGATATCCCCAATTGGCTGGCGGGCTCGTATTTACTCCCAGCCCGGACCGCGACGACCATGTGCACCAGGGGCACATCCGTGCGACGCTCAACCACCGCAAAAATGCCGTTTTTCAAGGTAACCACGCGGGATTGAGTTTCCGCGGACATGCCGCGTTGAGTGAAGGAAAATGAAAACAGCACGAACAAAGCCGGAATTACCACTACTATAGGCCGTTTCATGCGGCTATTGTATTCTTGCCGCTACGGGAAGTCAACGCACCCTCGGAATGGCTTTGTCTATGCACCCCAAGCGGAGATTCCCAACCCCGGGGGGTTTGCTCAATGGGTGGCCTGGTGAATTTTCCTTTTCCAGCGATGGATCTTGCGCCTTACTTGCTTGAGTTCATCGCGGTTATGGGCTTTTTCCGCCTCATCGCGACGCTTTTTCAACGCCCGGATGCGGGCTTTGATGGCGGTTTTGTCCAGCCCTACGATTTCATGCCTGGCCCGGGCTTCGATTCCCAGTGCCTTGCACATGGCCACAATCAGGTGTTCCTTGTTTAACTGGGTGTATCCCTTCAGGGCTTCGTGTTCCATCTCCGCGGCCATCTCACGCAACTTGGCCACGGTCAATTTCTTTAACTCTTCATAGGTCGGCGCCATGTCTGTCCTCCTTGAGTATGCCACAACTCCAGGCAACAACGAGACACCGCGAAAACGCCTTCAGGCGGGGCGGTGCCCCTGCCGAAAAGATGATTCCCCTCGAATTTTAGCCATTCCCGAAAAGGAAGTCAACGCAAGGAAGGCGGCGCAAAGAAAACACCAAAAAACCCAATACAACAAAAGAAATATTGCCAAATCTATTTTGATTGTGCCCGGTTTTCCATGGCGGCGGCAACGAAACGCACGAACAGGGGATGAGGAGAGAGGGGTCGCGATTTGAATTCCGGATGAAACTGGCAGCCCAAAAACCACGGATGTCCGGGAAGTTCGATGATTTCCACCAAGTCCCGTTCAGGGTTTTTTCCGCTGACGACCATGCCGTTTTCCTCAAGCAGCGCTTCGTATTGGGGATTGAATTCGTAGCGGTGTCGATGCCTTTCGGAAATCATTTCGCTACCGTAAGCCAAACGCGCCTTGGTGTTTTTTTTCAACAGGCAGTCAAATGCGCCCAAACGCATATTGTGACCCATTGACTCGATGTGAACCAGCTCTTTGAGTTTTTTAAACACGGGATGGGGGGTGGAAGGATGAAACTCAGTGGAATGAGCGTTTTTCAGCCCGCATACATGCCGCAGGAATTCAATGGATGCCGTTTGCATGCCCAAGCAGATCCCCAGGAAGGGGATTTCATGTGTCCTGGCATATTCGACGGCTTTTATCATGCCCTCAATGCCGCGCGAACCAAATCCCCCGGGAACCAGAATGGCGTTGACTTGCGAAAACACTTCATCCAGGTTCCACTCGAGAAGTTGGTCGGATTCAACCACCTTCAACTCGACCCTGACGCCGTTATGAGCGCCGGCATGACGAAGGGCTTCGTAAAGGCTCTTATAGGAGTCCCCCAACCGGATGTACTTGCCCACCACGCCCACCACCACCTCATCCTCAAGCGCTTTGAAACGATCCACCCACACCGCCCAGTCGGAAGGGGGAAGCTTAACCTCAGCAAGACGGAGTTTTTGCCTTAATCGTTCCCCAAGCCCTTCCTTTTGGAATAGAAGCGGGATTTCGTAAATACATTCCGCATCCACCGCGCTGATAATGTCATTTTCACGCAGATTGGTAAACAAGGCGATTTTTCGTTTGATTTCAACCGGCATGGCCAACTCGGTCCGGCAAAGCAGTATGTCCGGTTGAATCCCGATTTCCCGCAGGGATTTTACACTGTGCTGGGTGGGTTTGGTTTTCAGCTCTCCTGCGGTCTTGATATACGGAACAAGGGTGAGATGAATGTAAATAACGTCTTCAGGGGGACGTTGCAAACCGATTTGGCGGATGGCTTCAAGGAAGGGAAGGCTCTCAATATCTCCTACGGTGCCACCGATTTCCACCAGCACGATGTCAAACTCACCGTCAAGTCGGGTAACCGCTTCCGCGATGGCATCGGTAACGTGGGGAACCACCTGCACCGTTTTCCCCAGGTAATCGCCACGGCGCTCCTTTTGAATCACACTGAAGTAAATGCGTCCCGCGGTCCAATTGTTTTGTTGCGACGTGGTGCACGAAGTAAACCGCTCGTAATGGCCCAGATCGAGATCCGTTTCAGCACCATCCTCGGTAACGAATACCTCTCCATGTTGAAAGGGACTCATGGTACCCGGATCCACATTAAGATAAGGATCCAGTTTGACAATGGTGATGCGATATCCGAAAGACTCGAGCAGATGGCCGATCGATGCGGCGGCAACCCCCTTGCCCAGGGATGAGAGCACGCCACCGGTAACAAATATGTACTTTGTGTTCTTCATGCGTTCTCTAAAATTCGCGCTTCGATGCGGGGCACGTCCTCCGGCACGTCCACACCGATTGAAGGCTCTGGACTGTCCACCACGTGGATTGATACCCCATTTTCAAGAAAGCGAAGCTGTTCCAGGCGTTCCTGGACTTCAAGCGGCCCGGGAGACCACTCAACGAAACGTTTCAGCAACTCCAGGCGCAACGCGTATATTCCCACGTGCTGGAGAAAAGCGGGGGGCCCCGTCTCGGGACGCCAGGGTATGGCTGAACGGGAAAAATACAGCGCCCGCCGGCAACCGTCCAACACCACCTTCACAACGTGGGATGACTGCAGATCTTCCCGCGATGAACCGGCGTAAGCCGCAGTAACCACCGGGCAATCCTCTCGAAACAAAGCCAGGGTCACCTCGCGGATCAATTCAGGTCGAATCAAAGGTTCATCTCCCTGGATATTGACGACAGCGTCAATGGGCTCTCCCATGACAGCCTCATGGATACGGTCCGTGCCGGATCGGTGCGCTGAAGATGTCATTTTCCAAAGCCCTCCGAAACGCTCCACTTCGCGGGCGATTCTTTCGTGGTCCGTGGCCACGATGATTTTCCGAAAACAAGCGGCCGCTTCTGCGCGTCGGTAAACCCGCTCGATCATGGTTGTGCCGGCTATCAACGCCAACGCCTTGCCGGGAAAACGGGTGGAGCCCATGCGCGCCGGAATCACCGCATCTACATTCACTGAATTACTTTTCCTTTTCCACCGGCTTTGCTTCCGGGTCAGCAACCTCCTGGCGATTGCTGCTCTCCAGGACTTTCATCTCCATTTGGCAGGTACCTTGAAAAAACGCGCCTTCTTCGATTACCAACTTCGGGGTTACCAGGGTCCCGGAAAAACGTCCGTTGGCAAAAATTTCAGCCCTGTCCTGGGCTTTTACATTGCCTTTAACCCGTCCATTTATGGAAATATGGCGGACCACAATATCTGCGTCCACTTCGCCGCTTTCTCCGACAATCAGGTTCTGACCACTCAAAACCTTGCCCTTCAGGACCCCATCGATGCGCAGGGATTCCTGAAAACGCAGTTCACCATTGAATTCAGTATCCTTGTCGATAAAACCGCTCATGCGGGCATAGCTCTCGGTTCTCGCCATTAGTCGTTACTCCTTGTATGCTCTGTTGCGAACATCTCGAACAACCGCTCAAATTCATCCAGTTTGGAAAAATAGATCTCAATACGGCCGCTGCCGCTTGATGAATAAGACAGCTTGACTTTAGTGGCAAACAACCTTGTCAACCGTTCTTCCATGCTTTTTACGTCCGGATCCGGTGCAACAGGAGTCTTTTTGGGTTTATGATAGAAGTTTTTTACCAGTTTCTCCGCTTCACGTACGGACAATTCCCGGGAGACAATGGTATCAAAAACGGTTTCCTGGTCCTCAACGCCCTTGAGAGCAAGAAGCGCCCGGGCATGTCCCTGGGATAAGTTGCGTTGAATCAACCCCTGTTTGATGCGGTCGGGCAACTTCAGCAAACGCAAAAGGTTGGTCAAGGTGGTGCGGTTCATCCCCAGTTTCGCCGCGGCCTGTTCTTGCGTAAGGTTGTTTTTGGCCATCAGCATCTCTATGCCCTGGGCGATTTCGATGGGATTCAGGTCTTCCCTCTGAATGTTCTCAACCAGGGCGCCAACCATCACATCGTCAATGCCGAAATCTCGAACAATGGCCGGAATACGTTGCCAACGCAATATCTGGGCGGCCCGCCAGCGACGTTCACCCACAATCAGGAAATAGCGGTTTTCCTGGCGGTAAACTGAAATGGGCTGAATCAGCCCGGTTTCCTTGATTGACTCAGCCAACTCACGAATGGATTCTTCATTGAAGTCCTTGCGCGGTTGGAACGGATTTGGATAGATATCACTGACATCGATTTCCCGGAAATTGGATTGCTCTTCTTCCTGGGGCTGATTTGCGATGATCGCTTCAAGACCTTTCCCCAATACCCTGCGTTTCATTGGGCCATCATCTCCTTGGCCAAGGCCATGTACGCGCGGGAGCCCGCGGATTTGATGGCATAAAACTGGATCGGGCGGCCGAAACTGGGCGCTTCAGACAGGCGAATATTGCGAGGAACCACCGATGAATACACCTTGCTTTTGAAAAAACCGCGGATTTCCTGCTCCACCTGTCTGGACAGATTGGTTCTTTCATCAAACATGGTTAGCAGAATTCCCTCGATCTTCAAGTGAACGTTGAAATTCTCCTGAATCCTGCGGATGGTGTTCATAAGATCCGAAAGTCCCTCCAAAGCGTAATACTCAGCCTGAATGGGAATTAGCACAGATCCCGCAGCCGTCAGCGCATTGATGGTCAACAAACCCAGAGACGGCGGCGAATCAATGATAATGAAATCAAATTCAGCACGCACGGAATCCAACGCCCGGCGCAAATACAGGTGATTTTCTTCATCTTCTACTGTTTCCAGCTCAAAACGCGCCAGGTTGCGTGAAGACGGAACGACCTTTAAGCAAGCCAGTTCGTTGGGAACCAATGCCTCGGAAACAGTTTTGTCTCCGATCAACACGGAATAGATATCACCCTGCAACTTTGTTTTGTCGATGCCGAAACCAGTTGTTGAGTTTGCCTGGGGGTCCAGGTCCACAACCATCACTCTTTTCTCCGCAATGGCCAGCGCGGCACCCAGGTTAACGGCGGTGGTGGTTTTACCAACGCCACCCTTTTGATTTGCCACAGCAATTACTTTACCCAGTGGGGTTGATTGTTTCACGTGAAACATTCTCCATTTTCAGAATTTTTATTACGTCCCGGAAGGGGATATTATAGATTGTATTGACGACTTTTTCCAGCGGGATTTTCAGTTTCTCTATCTTTTTCAGCGATGTGATGGTCACCACCTCATCAACATCCCCGCCAACAAGGGGTTCCGCCAACGCTTGCAGGCTTGGAAAACCTCTGGCAACCAGGGAAATTTTTCCAGGGCCATGGGGAAAAGAAAAACTCTCCAGTCGGCCCCAATTTATTTTTGTGTTCTCTAAGCCGAGGTGCGAAACAACCCTGTCCAGGAAGTCCACTTTTTTTTTCAGGGCTTCGAGTAATATCACCTGGCGTTGCGGATAATGGATGGCCAGCACAATCCCAAGCAATCCGTTGCCGCTTCCCGCGTCCACGATGCAACTCCCCGTGACTATCTTTGCCAGGCGCAGGGTTTCCCCCACCAAAACGCCCAGCTGCTCATTGTTGATTTTTCGACTGACCAGGTTTATCTGTCTGTTCTGCACCATCAAGAACTCAAGATAGCGCTGAACGGATTCACTTTCGGGCAATCATTTCTCCTTTTTTGACTTGCGACCCCGCCATCCAGGTTGATTTTGTATGCCTACCATCTCCGCCGCCCATACACGTATGTGACCGCCAGCAACAACCATACCGCCAAAACGACCGGCGCGTGACGTCCATTGTCCCGGAACAGGAAAAAAGGTGATATCACGATGATCGCAATCAAAGCAAAGACAAATACCCGTTGCATCATTTTTTTGATCATTTCATGCTCCCGAGCCGTCTGCATCCAGATCGTTGGAGGCTTCAACCATGCACGGGGATTTTTTTTTTGTCAAGCCTTGACACCTTGTCTGCACTACCGTACTATTCCCGATATAAGCCGTTCAATGCCGATGGAAAAGGTTTTTTCACATTTGTTAATATAATTGTGGAAATTTATTATGAACTATTTTGATATCACTCGAAATTATCTTAAAGAAACCCTGGACAATCCTACATTTTCAAAATGGATCGAACCCCTTTCGTATATAGGAACCATGAACAAAATTGTTTTTGTTGGCTCTCCAGACCCGCAAAAGACGCAATGGATCAAGTCCAACCTATTGGAAAAATTAAACCAATACATGGAAAAGGAATTCAAGTGTACGTTGAAGCTCGTTCCTCTTTACGAAGAAGACGAACAGCCCGCCGCCTCCCCCGTGACTGGAACGGCCAGTTCGCAGGAGCCGGGAAATTTTATTTCCAACCTGAATCCCAAATACACCTTTGATACATTTGTCCAATTGGATTCAAACCGTATGGCTTATTCATTCGCTTACAGCGTTGCGGAGTTTCCGGGAAAATCCTACAACCCCCTTTACATCTACAGCGATGTGGGTCTTGGCAAGACCCACCTGATGTACGCCATCGGTAACAGGATTCAAAACAATTCAGACATGAAGGTGGTTTACTTGACAACCAGTGATTTCATGAATGAATATGTCGAGTATACCCGTTTCAACAAAAGATCCGAGTTTATCCGCAAGTACACTTCAGTTGATGTGCTGCTCATCGACGACATTCAGTACATCACCAAATGGGGTGGAACCAGCGAGCAGTTTTACTACATCTTCAACAAACTGATCCAGGAAGAGAAACAGATCGTCTTGTGTTCAGACACCCATCCCGACAACATCCCCTACCTTGAGAACCGTATCAAATCACGTTTTGAATGGGGGGGGATCGTGGATATCCTTCCATACGATCTTGAAGGCCGCATGGCCATCATCAAACAGAAACTCTCGGAACGCAAAAACCTCATGGCAAACGACTTCTTTATCAGCGAAGAAGTCCTCTACTTTCTTGCCTCTTCCATTAAGGAAAACATCCGCAAACTCGAAGGTGCCCTAAACCGTCTCATCGGATACGCCAATTTAAAGCATCCGGATACCAGTGGCGACCTTATCACCCTGGATTTCGCCAAGGAAGCACTTAAGCCCTATATCTCCCTATCCAAAAAATCGGTGACTGTGGAGAGTATCCAAGAGTACGTGGCCAAACACTTCAATATCCGGACGGAGGATTTGAAGTCCCGTAACAATTCCCCGCGGGTCGCCCATCCCCGACAGATCGCCATGTTTATTTGTAAAAAGGCTACGCGCCACTCCCTGGCCGAAATCGGCAAGAAATTCGGCGGCAAACACCACACCACCGTCTTGCATTCAATTAAGCGGGTCGAAGAAAAGATGAACACCGACGCGGACTTTTCAAAAGATGTGAACGCTATCCTTAAGTTTTTTGACAACGAATGATTTTCACAGTGTTATGCAGTTTTCCACATCCCGGCTCGCTGGGGTTTTGCCCTGAATTCAAGGCTTTAGCAGGAAACTCACTTTTTCACGCTGGTTTCTTTTATCTATTTCTGGTATATAATTGAGTAGTAATAGAATAATAAAAATAGGCAGGGAAAAATGAAGATTTTTGTGGAAAAATCCCTTTTCTCGGACGAATTAAAATTGTTTCAGGGGATCTTCGAAAAAAAGACGTTGATGGAGATCCTGCAGAACATCAAGATCACCGCGTTTGAAAACGGGGTATTGGAGTTAACCGCCACAGACCTGGAAATCGGTCTCCAATCTTCCATGAAGGTCGATGTCCGTGAGGCGGGATCCGTCACCGTGAACGGACGTGACTTCTACGATCTGATATCCCGTATGCCTGAAGGTCCGGTGGAAATATCCGAAAACAACGACCTCCAAATCGTGATCAACAACGCAGCCAAAACGAGTAAATACAAACTTCTTGGCATGCAATCCTCGGACTATCCAAATCTTCCCGAAGCGGACTTTTCCGAATCCATTCACCTTGTCTCTGCCAATTTGCAGTCCATGATCAACAAGACTTATTACATTATTTCACCGGAGATGAAATTCAACTTGGGTGGTGCCTTGCTGAGTCTTGGGGCCGAGCGTTGGGAAATGGCCTCAACAGATGGACACCGCTTGGCCTTTTGCTCGATTGACGAGAATACCAACACCGGAGAATCTCTCGAGTTTATCGTGTCCCGTAAAACACTGCTGGAACTCCTGAAAATTGGCGGGGATCTGGATATCGATTTCGCCTACGATAAAAACAACCTCTTTTTCCGTGCCGGCAACCGCGTCTTGTCGGCGCGAATTATTGATCAGAAATTTCCCAATTATCGAGCCGTGATTCCTGAATCAACGCGTTTTAAAGCCGTGCTGGATACCGAGACTTTGTTGACAACACTGAGAAGGGTGTTGGTTTTCAAAACCAGAAACAACGGTGTGTTTTTTCGGTTTTCAAGCGGAAAACTGATTTTGGAGAGAACCACCCCCGAAAAAGGCGAAGCCCACGAAGAATTGCAAATCGAGTATCCGGGCGATGACCTTGAGGTAGCTTTTAACGGTCATTTCGTTTTGGATTTTTTGACTCACGTGGAAACGAACCGCATTGAGATCGGTATGAACGACGGTGAGAACTCTTTTGTGTTTAAACCTGTTTCGTCCGAAGGAGTGGATTTTATCTACGTGGTAATGCCCTTGAACCTGTAATCCACCTTGATCGTCGCCGGTTTGGATGTTGATGGATTCCGAAACATCTTTAAGCGCCAGTTGATTTTTTCGCCCCGGCGCAACCTGATTTTCGGTAGCAATGGAGTCGGCAAAACATCCGTACTTGAAACCGTTTTTCTGGCCGCTTTCGGAAAGTCGTTTTTGAACGCTCGCTTAATCGATTTGATTCCCCGTGGAGACACTCGTTTTGGTTATCGAATCAAAACGGCTCGTCAGGAGAGTGAGCGTGAAATTGTCTGTTTTTCTCAAGGAAAACGTCTGGACATTGAATTGGATGGTGAACGGGCGCAAACCGCTGCGATTCGCGAGGTTCTCTATCCGGTATTCTTTTCATCCACCTCTTATACCCTTGAAGTTGAATCGGTTCCACATATGCGTCGCACCATGAATCGCTTTATATGTGGTGTTGATTCTCTTTACATACACTATATTTTGAGTTATAATCAAGCGTTGAAGCAAAAAAACCATTTGCTAAGATTTGCTCCGCGGGAAGCGGAAATCAGTGGATGGAATCGAGTGTTGAGCGAAACGGGGACCCGGGTCGTGAAAGCACGTGATGAGTTTGTCAGTAAATTGAACCAGGAAATCCGGAATCAGGGCAAGGAAGAGATGAAAATCATTTATTCGCCTTCCATCGCCGCGAAACCGGAATGCGGAATAGACGCATTCAAAGCTGAACTGGATCGGGTTCGGGATATTGAGTATCGAAACAAGCGGTCCGTGTTGGGTCCCCATCGGGATCGCTTTGATATCCGACTCAGCGGAGTACCATTAAGACTGCATTCATCGGGAGAAAAGAAATTACACCTGTTGTTGGCCTACATTGCGTTTATCAAGATATTCAAAAAAATAAACGGTGATTTTCCGGTGTTCCTGGTGGATGATTACGATACGGCAATGGATAACAAAAATGTTCAAGTGTTCATGGATGCATATCCGGATATGCAGGTGATTGCCACGTCGGTGAATCCTAATGGGCGTTTTGATCGACAGATCGAATTGGCCCGGGAGAATTGAGAAGTGACGGATAACCAGAAAAAGGCGAATAAGTACACTGCTGATAACATCAAAGTACTGGAGGGATTGGAGGCGGTGCGCGTACGGCCTGCCATGTACATCGGCAGTACGGGATCCACCGGACTCCACCACCTGGTCTACGAAGTAGTGGACAACTCCATTGATGAATCAATGGCCGGTTTCTGCTCGCGCATTGATGTAACCATTCATTTCGACAACTCGGTTTCGGTCACGGACAACGGTCGCGGCATTCCCGTCGATGATTTCAATGGTGAAGGCGTATCCGCCGCTGAAGTCGTGATGACCCGGTTGCATGCCGGGGGAAAATTCGACAACGATACCTACAAGGTTTCAGGTGGCCTGCATGGCGTCGGCGTTTCAGTTGTCAACGCCTTGTCCTCTAAGTTGGACCTGGAAATAAAACGAGACGGGCATATTTACTTTCAGAAATACGAATACGGGAAACCTCTGACCCCGTTTAAAAAAATCGGCAAATCCAAGAGCACCGGCACCAAGATTACTTTCTGGCCGGATGACGAAATATTTGAAACCACGGAATACGATTACGGCATTCTCGCCAAAAGGATGAAGGAACTGGCCTTCCTGAATCCAAGCGTGACCATCTTCCTGCGGGATGAACGCACTCATACCGAGGAGACCTTTCACTTTAAAGGGGGAATTGTTGAGTACGTGCGCTACCTGTCGGGGAACAAGGAGTTGGTTCACCCCAAACCCATATCTTTGTCCACCAAATCCGACGAGGGTGAAATCGACATCGCGTTTCAATATGTTGGTTCTTATAACGAAAACTTGCTTTCTTTTGTCAACAACATCAAAACCATTGAGGGTGGAACCCACCTGACCGGATTCAAGGGTGCGCTCACCAGGACCATCAACTCCTTTGCCCAGACCAACAACCTGATAAAAGATCTCAAATCAGGTTTTACGGGAGATGATGTGCGCGAAGGTCTTGTGGCGGTCATTTCCATTCGCATCAAGGATCCCCAGTTTGAAGGGCAGACGAAAGCCAAGCTGGGGAATTCTGAAATCAAGGGGCTGGTGGAATCCTTTTTGAACGAGCACCTTGGGCAATTTTTCGAGGAGAACTTTCCCGTCGCCAAAGCCATAATCGGCAAGGCCCTTATGGCCGCTCAAGCCCGGGTGGCTTCCCGCAAAGCCAAGGACCTCGTCCGAAAATCCAGTTTGCTTGAAAACACAACCTTACCGGGAAAACTTGCGGACTGTCAATCCAAGGATCCTGCGGAAAGCGAGATTTTTATCGTTGAGGGCGACTCGGCGGGTGGATCCGCAAAGAACGGTCGCGACCGTCGGTTTCAGGCCATTCTGCCCCTGCGCGGCAAGATTTTGAACGTAGAAAAAGCCAGCACCGCCAAAATGTTGGAAAGCCAGGCCATCAATACCCTGATCGCCGCCCTTGGCGTGGGCATCGGCAAAGAGCACTTCGATATTGAAAAACTCAGGTATCACAAGATCATTATCATGACGGACGCGGATGTGGATGGGGCGCATATCCGCACATTGCTGATGACTTTCTTTTTTAACCACATGCGCGAACTGATTGAGCGCGGCCACCTCTACCTTGCCCAGCCCCCCCTGTACATGTTGCGCAAAGGCAAAAAGCATTTTTACATGAAAAACGAGAAAGAGCGGCTGGATTTCTTGTTTAAACGTGTGGGCGAGGAGTCGCAGATCGTCCTCGGTCCCGGAAAAAACGACGTGCTGAAAAACGCCAAGCTGGTCCGTTTCCTGCGCCTGATCAACAAAAAGAACATCCTGGTGGATGACATTGAAAGGCAGGGTATCCCAAGGGAGTTGACTCTCACCCTGGTCGAGATGATCCGGGACGAAGACACTTTTCGCAGCCGTGAAAAGACCCTGGCCGTGGCGGAAGCCTTACGGGCGCTTGAGTGTTGTCGCACCGTGGATGTCGGTTTTCAAGAGGAATACAACACCCATTGTATTGAATTGGAGTATCAGTTGAACGGAGTGGTCATGAACCGTTCCGTGAATTGGGAGTTCTTGACGGGCCCCGAATTTGCAGAAGTAAACCGGGTTTACGAAAAATTAAAATCTTATCCCGCCCCGCCCTACCGGGTGGTGATCGGCAACACCGAGTTGGAGATGGCCAACAGAAGCGATCTGGTACCCACCCTTCTGGATAACGCCCACAAAGGCATTGTCGTGCAACGTTACAAGGGTCTGGGTGAAATGAATCCGAATCAACTCTGGGAAACCACCATGAACCCGGCCAACCGCACCCTGCTTAAGGTTCAAATCAACGATTTCGTCCAAAGCGAAGAGCTGTTTGATACCTTGATGGGCAGTGATTCAACCAAGCGTCGGGAATTTATCCTGGAAAACGCTTTGAACGTCCGCAACCTGGATGTCTAAGAGAGAAAGGTCATGGCAGAAGAAGATATTCTGATCGCAAAAACCGTTGAAGACGTCACCATCGAAAACGAGATGAAGACGTCTTATCTTGATTACTCCATGAGCGTCATTATCGGGCGCGCCATTCCGGATATCCGTGACGGTCTCAAACCAGTCCATCGGCGTACACTGCTGTCACTGCACAGTACGGGCACTCACCACAATCAGCCATACAAAAAATCGGCGCGAATCGTAGGTGATGTGATTGGAAAATACCATCCCCATGGTGATGCCGCTGTGTACGATACCCTGGTGCGCATGGCCCAGGACTTTTCACTTCGTTATCCACTGGTGGACGGCCAGGGAAACTTCGGCTCCATAGACGGCGATCCCCCGGCGGCCATGCGTTACACAGAGGTACGCCTGCAGAAGGTAGCCAACGAGTTGCTCCAGGACCTGGACAAAGATACGGTTGAACATCTGCCAAACTACGACGGGTCTTTGACGGAACCCGAGATCTTTCCCGCCCTTCTGCCCGTGTTGATGCTCAACGGCAGTTCCGGAATCGCCGTGGGAATGGCGACCTCCATTCCGCCGCACCATATCGGTGAATTGATCGATGGGTTCGTGTACTTTCTGGACAACCGCGACGCATCCACCGCGGAACTCATGGAAATCGTCAAGGGACCGGATTTTCCGACCGGCGGCTTCGTCTTCGGGCGACAGAGCCTGTTGAGTGCCTATGACAGCGGCAGGGGGACCATTGTGGTCCGCGCCAAAGCGGTTGTGGAATCGGACAAGCGCAATCGGCAGCGTATCGTGGTTACAGAGATTCCCTACCAAACCAACAAGGCCCGCATCTTGGAAAACATCGCCCAGCTGGTCAAAAACCGTCGAATTGAAGGAATCAGTGACCTGCGGGATGAATCCGACCGTGACGGCATGCGCATCGTCATCGACATCAAACGCGACGAAATTCCCGAAGTGATCCTGAATTCCCTGTACAAATACACCCAGTTGCAAACCACATTTTCCATTAACTTGCTGGCCATTGTGAACCAGCAGCCCCGCCAGTTCAACCTGATCGATTACTACAACCATTTTTTGGGCCATCGCAAGGAAGTGGTGCGCCGCCGGTCGCTGTATGAGTTGGAGAAGGCCGAACGGCGGGCCCACATCATCGAGGGCTTAAAGATCGCCCTGGACAATCTGGACACCGTGATCCGACTGATCCGCAGCTCCAAGAACCGTCAGCAGGCCAAAGATCGGTTGCTGCGAAGCCTTACCCTGACTGAGGTGCAGGCGGATGCCATTCTGGACCTGCAGCTGTACCGGCTTACCAACCTTGAAGTGGATAAACTCGAGGCCGAATACGTCGAATTGCTGAAACTGATCAACTACCTTCGCGAACTACTCGCCAGTGAACGCATGATGTTGAGCGTCATTAGGAAAGAGTTGCTGGCGGTACGGGACAAGTATCAGGATGATCGCCGGACCACCATTATCGAGCAGGAGTTGTCTGAAATCCGCATCGAAGATTTGATCAAGGACGAAGACTTTGTGATTCTGTATACCCGCAATGGGTACATAAAGCGGACGACATTGAGCACTTATCACAACCAGAATCGCGGAACCATCGGCCGCCGGGGATTCGGTTTGCGTGAAGAAGACATGATTTCCCGTGTTTTTGTGGCATCGGCCCACGATTACATCCTCACGTTCACCGAAAAGGGGCGCATGTTCTGGATCCGGGTATATGACCTGCCCGAAGGCGATACCACCAGCCGTGGCAAGCCCATCAACCGCTTGATCGGCATTAACGGCGAAGACAACGTCTGCTCCGTGATTAACATCAAGGAGTTTTCTCCGGATCGTTGCGTAATGCTGTTTTCGCGATTGGGATACGTCAAGAAGACATCGCTGGCGGCGTTTTCGAATCCCCGCAGCAACGGTATCATCGCCGCGGATGTCCCGGATGGCGACAAGCTGTTTGAAGCCCAGATTTCCAATGGCAACAACAACGTCATTGTGGGCACCAACCTGGGCAAGGCATTGCGCTTCCATGAACAAGACGTCCGTGAAATGGGGCGCACCGCCCGTGGGGTGCGTTGCATAAAGCTCAACAAGGACGATTTTGTTGTGGGCGCAGCCGTGATCGGAGAAAAGGATGAGACCATTCTTACGATGACCGAAAACGGTATCGGCAAGAAATCCGACCTGGAACTCTATCGCATCCAGACTCGTGGGGGCAAAGGCCTGATCAACATCCGTATCACCGAAAAGGTGGGCAAGGTGATCGGACTGGTGACCCTGGGTGCCTGTGACGATTTGATTTTGTCTTCCCGCAACGGCACCGTAAACAAAATCTGTTCAGATACCATCCGCTCGCAAGGGCGGGCGACTCAAGGTGTGCGGGTCATCAAGTTGCGAGAAGGGGATCGCCTGGTTTCGCTGGAAAAAGTCCGCACCGACGAAGAATAGCCTTAGATCTCTCACAAGAGCGGCTTAGATCATGGATTCATCCGCCGGCAAAACGGCCCGGAAACCGCCCATATCCCCTTGGAGCCGGTCCGACGTACGGTTTTGGGATAACCCCAATACCGATATTTATCCCGGTAATCCCTGAACTGATTCGCAAAAACCCTGATTCATGGAGTGAATCATCCGTTTAGCGGGTTTATCCATTGAAACCGGCATTGATTCAAGGCGGCTTGTATGATAAAACCCGGTGCAGAGAAGCAATCCCATGCTGTTTCCCATTAAGGACTACAATCCGACGCAAAGACCCGCCGTGTTGACGGTGTTGCTCATCCTGCTGAACGTCGGTGTTTTTGTCGGCCAGGCGTTGTTTTCAGATTTAAACTACCAGGTGGCCCGCCACTCCATGATTCCCTGGGAGATCACCCATTTTCAGCGCATCGAACAGCCCATCGCCGTCAGAGAGACGGTTAACCCGGGGCGCAACTTGCCGCAGCGGGAGTTGATCTATCGCGAAAACAACCCGGCCCTGACCATTTTGTATTCCATGTTCATGCATGGCTCCTTAATGCACTTGCTGGGGAACATGCTGTTTCTCTGGATTTTCGGCAACAACATCGAAGACCGACTGGGGTCGTTTTTGTACCTGCTTTTCTATTTGGCCTGCGGAGTTGGGGCAAGCCTAATGCATGTGTTGTTTCATCCCGGCTCCCTGATACCGGTCATCGGGGCCAGTGGCGCGGTTTCCGGTGTGATGGGCGCGTACCTGCTCCTGTTTCCCAAGGCCAAGGTTCGTTCCTTGTTGTTTATTTTTATTCTGGTTACCTTTGTGGATATCCCCGCGGCGGTTTTTTTGGTTATCTGGTTCGTTTTTCAATTCTCGTATATCGGGGGCGGGGGCATTGCCTGGGTGGCGCATGTTGGCGGATTCCTCATGGGGATGCTGTTGATTCACCTTTGGCGCAAATCCCATCCCAAGCCGCGGGTTGAAGTTCTTCAGTAGCGGCATTGGGCCGGCGGCTCCTGGAAAGAACTCCCGGCATGACAGGCCCGGATACGAAAGCCAGATGCGGCAACTTGGCTGTGGCGCTGAGGGGATGAATGCTTGCAGATAGCAGCCAGGCAAATACCGTTTGGCTCAGGAGGTACCATTATGGCAGTATTCAGTCAAGTCGAGACCGCGGCGGCGCCGCCGGCGTTGGGGCCCTATTCCCAGGCCGTTAAGTCCGGTTCCCTGCTTTTTCTCTCCGGCCAGGTTGGTGTGAATCCCGGCACCGGAAAGCTGGTTTCCGGAGGGGTGGTTGCCGAGGCGCGGCAGGCCTTCGAAAACATTGGCGCTGTTTTGCGGGCGGCGAACATTGATTTTTCCCACGTGGTAAAAGTGGCGGTATTCCTGGTCTCAATGCAGGAGTTTTCAAGTCTCAACCAGGTGTATCAAGAATTCTTTTCCCCGCCGTTTCCCGCCCGGTCCGCAGTAGCGGTACGGGAACTTCCGGCTGGGGCCGTCGTGGAAATAGAAGTGACGGCGGTTTTGTGATTCAAATTGACTCTTGGCTTTGCTGGTTGCCGTCCCTGTCCAGCAGCCATTTCAAAGTCAACGGTCCGATCAATTGGTTGATGAATACAACCGCCAGGATGAGCATAGCCACGGATTCACCCCAGCCGGGAAATTGCTCCTGAATAATAATGGCCATGCCCAGGGAAAGTCCGGCTTGAGAAACAAATGCGGTCCACCCCCGGTGGCGCATTCGGCGTAAATTTCCGGCCACGCGGAGACCGATCCAGGTTCCCCCCCACTTGCACACCAGCCGCAATATCACCAATACCATGGCCACAAGGCCGAAACTTTTCAACAACGGGAGGCGCAACGTGGCTCCGGCCAGGGTAAAAAACAAAACATAGACCGGTGGAGAAATTTCCTCTAAGTGATCCATGAGGCGATCCCCCTCCCGGCTCAAATTGACCACCAGGAATCCGGCGGTCATCATAATCAAAAGGGGATGCAGCTTAAGGGGCTCAAACACCTCGTATGCAAAAAAACAAACGGCCAGGATGAATACAACCTGGCGGCTCTTAGCGTGCCGCATGTAGGCCATGATAATCAGGCCGATGACAAGGCCGGCCAGTAGAGAGCCCGAGATCTGGATGGAAACCGCAGCGATGCCCACGACTTCTGCTGCAGCGGAAGAGGTTAACGAATGGGCGACATTCAAGCCGATGCAGAAAAGGAAGAGAATCACGATGTCCTTCAGCATTACCACGCCCAGGATCCAATCGGTTAACGCCGTACGCGTGCCGTATTCAACGATCACCGCCAATGTTGTGGATGGTGAGGATGCGGTTGAGACAATGCCGAGCAGCAGACCCGCCGCGATGACTCCGGCCTGGGTGGTGACGGAAAGAGCCAATCCCCAAACCGACAACAGCCAGAAGCCGATCGTCATGCCAGCCACCATGATTAGGCTTTGACTCAGCAGCACCCATGCAATGGACTTGAGGTGTGGCCGCAACCTTGCCAGGCGGATCTCACCCCCCGCGGTCAGGGCGATGAGTGACAGGGCCAGCCCGTTGATCAATTGCAAGTCCGCAACATGACGAAGGGTGATCAACTTCATGACAAAAGGCCCCATAACCATTCCCGCCAGAAGATACCCGGTAACGGCGGGCAGGCTGCGTCGCTGGACCAGCTTTCCGGCACAATACCCTACCAGCATCATCATGCCCATTGCATATGCGGCGCTTTCCGATATTTCCAGGGAAGAGAAATGGCGCATGAAATAGCCGAACGCGGTCAAGCCCAGAATTAAAATTAAGTGGATCATTTCGCTTTTTTGCGGGCCGCTTGATAGACGCCAGCCGCTCCCGCCCAGTCTCCCAACAAGAGTGCGAAGATGAGTATCGCCGACGCCCAACCTATCCATTCCGCAGGAAAGCGTTCGCGAATTTCCAACAGCAAAGCGGGACCGATACCACTCATGGGTAGCAGCAGAAAGGCCCCCCTGCGTGAGAAATCCCCGGGTGCCTGGTGAAGGCGGCGGGTGGCAAACAGGGTCATTCGCTTGGTCAGGTACTTGATGGTCACCAAAACAATGGCGGCTGCCAGGGGGGCCCATCCGGATTCAAAACCGTATAGCGGTAGAACAATCATGAACATCAGGTACAAGGGCTTTTCCACGGGTGTCAAGCGTTGTTGGAACCAGGAATGTCTTCTCGTGCGGTTGGTGAAGGTTAATCCGGCCATCATGGCGACGAATAGCGGTGAAAAGTGAAACAAATAAGCGGCTCCGCTGAGAGTGAAAACGGCGCCGAACAATATGGTTGAAACATCCAGGGGGTCGCTTACGCGCCGCACGAGGTAATGCAATACATGTCCGGCCGCGACTCCCATCATGGCTTCTACCATCAGCGCCGGTATTGGGCTCAATCCCATGGTTTTCAGGGGAAAGAACAGGAAGAGCAGGGCGGCGCAGGAAATGGGAAAAAAATTATCAATGGCGGCCACGAAACATGCCAGGCGGTAATGTCGGCCGGAAAAGCGGTATCGTCTGTTTGCCCAGAACACAAAGGCAGTGCAACTTTCAGCCAATAAAATTGCCGCAATACCGGACAAAGGAAGGATCCAGTCCGGAGAAATGAGCTGTATGTGCTGGAGACCAACGGCAACGCCCCAAGCCCCGGCCAGCAAACCCATGGCCGGCAAAAGAAACAGTCCGGTTGCCGTGATGTACCATGCGGAGGGAATCCGGCGCAGGTAACGCCATTCCAGTTGAAAACCGTAAAGAAATCCCACCCAGCCCAGTCCAAAATAAACCAATGGCCGCAACTGCTTGAGAACACTGACGGGAATCAGGTCAAGTCCATTGGGGCTGATGAAAATCCCCATTAACAGAAAAGCCGTGCCGGAAAACAAGAGGTACGCCATAGGAGATCGCGAACGGTCTTGTTTGAAAAGGGTTTTTGAACCGATGAACGTGACGGCGAGTAATCCGGCGAATACGATCAGAGATCTCACGACCCCGGTTCCGGTTTTAATCCCCATGAATCGCAAACAGGAATGAAAAACAGAATCCCGTTGCCGCTTTCATCAAGCGAACCCAAAATTTTTCTCAGCAACTTTTTCAGGGCTTGCCTTTTGTTGTCCCGGATTACCGAAAGGATGGTTTTGTTATAAGGTCGATTACCGGAAAACATGAAGCGTAAACCCGCGAACACCGGCACATCTTCGGCTAGAATGTGACCCATGCCGATGGAGTCCACAATGGTTGCTCCGGTGATTCCGATTTCAACGAACCCCTCCAATACGGACTCCAGAAGTTCTTCGCGGTTGAGGATCAAAACCGCAAGCATCATGGGCTGATTCGCTCGTCTTCTTTCAAGAGGGCCTGGTAAATCGCCTCGGTATTCGCTGCCGCGCTGGTCGCGGCAACGATTTCGGTATTGCTTACCAAACGGGCAATATGCGCCAGAGATTTCAAGTGCAGGCCCACATCGCGGTCGTCACTCATGATCAAAAACACCAAGTGCACCAGATTGGAATCCGGGGCATTGAAATCCATTCCCCCGCGAATCCTGGCCAAGGCGATAAAAAAATCGGCAAATTCATCTGAAAAGATATGCGGGGCCGCCGCCCCTTTGCCGATTGCAGTGGATTGAACGTTTTCTCGGCGCACAAACAAGCGTTTTACCTTATCAGGATCGGAAATATGGCCCCTTTTTTCTAAAAATTGTGAAAAAGCCGCGTAAAATGCGTCCGTATCCGGATATTTTTCACAATCGAAAATATCCCCGGGGTCTAAGTGATCTTTAAGGTTCATCAGATTTCCCTCCAGATGTCGTCGTCTGTATCCCATTGGGTATCCGGACCTGCTGAATGAATAACCGTTGTCAAGGTGTCATCCCGCTCAATCCTGATGGCCATGCCCCATGGGTCTGTAATTTCCTGTTTTGTGCGGATGTAATCAGGCACAAGGAGATCAAGCATTTCGGGGTATGCGCCGTTGTCCATGAAATACGTGTTCAATGCTTCGCGAATTCTTACCACTTTGGTCTGCATCAACATGCCGCGCGCCTCGTTGACCGCGTGGCGTTTCTGATCGACGATGGTTTCGCCATCGCTGTTTCGAACGGTGTAAATAACGCCGATAATCACGACGACAATCAGAAACATCAGCAGAATTCCTTTCATGCAGGTATTCTATCGCAGCCAAAAAAAAAATCCAATCACATTCAAGCGGTCCTTTTCCACCGAAATTGCGTACGTGCTATAATGGTTTTATGGGTATGGATGATTCAAACCGCATTGAACTGCTGGGGAGTTTGGAGCTGTTTGCCGTGTTGGACGCGTCGGATGTCTCCAGATTGGGCAACCTTTTCCAGGAAAAGATCTTTGACAGCGGCGACGAGATTTTCGCCGAGGGGGATGCGGGCACGTCCATGATGGTCGTGGCTTCCGGCACGGTCCGCATATCGCAGAAGCCGGACGCCGACACCGAGGAAGCCCTGATCCTGCTCAAGGCGGGAATGGTTTTCGGTGAAATGGCCCTTCTGGAAGAGTTGCCACGCAGCGCCACCGCCATTGCGCACACTCCGGTGATTCTAATGGAAATTACCCGCGAGCAGTTTTTGCGCGATATCAACGAACATCCGCGGTGTGGCGTGCGCATCCTCATGCAGCTGGCGCGAACCCTTTCGAGTCGCCTGCGGGAAACCGACCTTAAGCTCAAGACCTTTATCAATCTGGCCCGCTGGATTTAGTGGCCTTGACAGCTTAGCGCGGCGGTTGTAAAAAATCGGCCGCATCGACCGTTGATCCAGTCGCCGTCACCCGGGTAAACGCGAATTTTTTACTCCCCTATTCCGCACAAGGTTCCGCATGTTCAACGGCAAAGGCCGGGCCGCCATGGGGGACGCCCGCCAACGCAACTCCAAAGAACACTTCGCTTATTCAAGCGGCTGTGCCGGGCCAGGGTTTACTATGCTTTCCACTTTGGCTAAAATACTCCATTGCAATCTCTTGCGGATCGCCCACAGCGTATCCAGGAGTTGATATGATAACGGGCTCAGCCTGATTTCATAAGGAGGCGGTAAAACATGCGTGGATCGTTGATTTCCGGATTGCTGGTTTTGGGGCTGCTGGCCTCATCTTTTGCTTTGCCCGGGTGTACGAATTTTATTATAACCCGCGGTGCGTCGGTGGATTCTTCCGTAATGGTAACCTATGCTGCGGACTCTCATGAACTCTACGGGGAATTGTATTTCCGTCCGTCCGCCCTCTACGCCCCAGGAACCATGATGAAGATTGTCGAGTGGGATACCGGAAAATTCCTGGGTCAAATTCCACAAGCCTCCCGGACTTTCTCTGTTGTGGGAAACATGAACGAGTTCCAAGTGGTCATCGGTGAAACCACTTACGGCGGCCGCAAGGAACTTCACAACCCGGAAGGCATTCTGGACTACGGCAGCCTCATGTACATTGCATTGCAACGAGCCCGCACTGCCCGCGAAGCCATCATGGTGATGACGGATCTGGTTGCGGAATACGGATACTGCAGCTCAGGAGAGTCGTTTTCCGTTGCCGATTCCCGGGAAGCCTGGATTTTTGAAATGATCGGCAAGGGACCTGGTCGCAAAGGTGCCGTATGGGTCGCCCGGCGTATTCCGGATGGTTTCGTTTCCGCTCATGCCAATCAGGCCAGAATCCGCCGCTTTCCCCTTAACGATTCAGAGAATTGCCTGTATGCCCCGGATGTAATCACATTCGCTCGTGAAAAAGGGTATTTCGCCGGCCCGGATTCGGAGTTCAGTTTTGCCGATGCCTATGCTCCTGCGGATTTCGGCGCTTTGCGATTCTGCGAAGCCCGCGTATGGAGTATGTTTAGACGTGTGGCGCCTGCGAAGAAGTTCTCTATGGATTACGTGTTGGGCAAAGACGCGACGGCGAAACCCCTGCCGCTGTGGATTCGTCCTGAGCGCAAACTGTCGGCACATGATGTCATGGAGTTGATGCGGGATCATTTTGAGGACTCTCCCATGGATCTGAACCAAGGCATTGGCGCCGGGCCTTACAATTGCCCGTATCGCTGGCGCCCCTTGACCTGGAAAGTGGATGGCAAGGAGTATTTTAACGAGCGGGCCACTTCCACCCAGCAAACGGGATTTTCATTTGTTTCCCAGGCACGCGGCGACCTGCCGGATCCCATCGGCGGCATCCTGTGGTTTGCCGTGGACGATACCAATAGTTGCGTATATGTGCCGATGTACTGCGGGATTCTGGACGTCCCCCACGCGTATGCGGTAGGTACCGGAGATTTTCACCATTTCTCATGGGACTCGGCGTTCTGGGTGTTTAACTTCGTGTCCAACTACTGCTACCTGCGCTACTCAGACATGATTCAGGATGTCAAGGCGGAACAACGGCGCCTTGAAGGGCGATTCCTTTCCGAAGTCGGCCAGGTGGACCAGGCGGCCCGGACTCTCTACGCGACGTCTCCCCGCAAAGCCCGGGAGTACTTGACCCGATTCAGCCTGGAAATGGGGAAACTGACGGTTCACCGTTGGCGAGAACTGGGTCAACACCTGATTGTCAAGTACCTGGACGGCAACGTAAAAGATTCTCAGGGTCATGTTACCCATCCTGGATATCCGGAATCCTGGTACCGTCGCATTGTAAAGGAAAAGGGCGGCTTTTTCGCTGTTCCCGAAAAGCCGAAGGACTGACTTCAGCCGTTTGGCTTGGGCGTTGATCTCCTGGGAGCGCCCAAGGCCTTACCCTGCCAGGTGTCTCGTTGGGACATCTCTTGTGAAATTCGCTTCAAGGTTCCGGCCTTGTCCAAGGCCCAGGCGGGAGCGATGAACAGTTCCCGGTTTCGCTCGCCCGTAAGGCGGTGCACCACGATATCCGGTGCCAGGCCTTCGAGTAGATCCACCAGCAGGGACACATACTCTTTTTGAGAAAAAAGCTGTATTTCGCCATTCCGGTACAGGGACGCCAATTTCGTCTGTTTTAGAACGTGCAGCATATGGAGTTTGATGCCCCGGGGCAACAGGCGGTTCATCTCATGCAGGGAGGCCCACATATCTTGCCGGGATTCTCCCGGGATGCCCAGAATCAGGTGAACAACGGTATCCAACCCCACATTTCGCAAAGCATTGAAGGCCTTAAGAAAATCGGCATAGTCATGGTGGCGGTTGAGCCGTTGCAGGCTTCTATCGTGAATTGACTGCAGCCCCAGCTCCACACAAACATATGTTTGGGAAGACAACTCCGCCAATACTTCCAGCACTTCTTTGTTAATGCAATCCGGGCGGGTTCCGATAAACACGCCCTTTACCTCTGGAAATATTAGCGCCTGGGCATAGAGTTGGTGCAATCTGTCGGCAGGCGCATAGGTGTTGGAGAAGGCTTGGAAATAGGCGATGTAACGAGAACCGGGGTGCTTGGTCAGATAGGTTGCGATTTGGTCTTTCACCGTGGGCGGATGCTCCAGCAATGGCCCCGACCCATATGCATCACAATAGATGCAACCTTGGGTGTCCAGGGTGCCGTCACGGTTGGGGCAATTGAAACCGGCGTTTAATGAAATTTTTCTGGTTTTTCCGCCGAATTGCTCTCGAAAAAACTGATTTGCAGAAAAATAGCGGTCATTCATTCAGTATTTGAGAAATTTTATGCTTTAATTGCGTCAGATTGACCGGCTTTTCAAAAAAAGCCGCCACATTTTCCTCCTGAATCAACTGCTTCACCTCCAGGCGCTGGTAAACGCCCGACAAGACGATAATGGGTACAAACCACTTCTTGTTTACTTCTCGAATTAAGTCGAGGCCGTGCTCTCCAGGCAACAGGAGATCGGAGATAAGCAAATGTGGTACCTCCGCCTGAATGTGCACCAGGGCTTCGCTGCCGCTTCGGGTCGCGGACACCTGGTAACCCAGATCCTGAAGGTAAGTTTCAAGCATGTCACGAACATCGTTATCGTCATCCACAATCAGAATTTTTTTGTTTGCCATTTCCTTAACCCGTTGGTAGACAAGAAAGTATTCGTCAAAGGACCACATCACGAAACCCAGGCTTATGGGCGCGAAAAAGTGCTTTAATATGCGCAAATCCACGATGGTGCTTAGGTCGATGATGTATATGTAGATCAGTAAGCCGATCAGAAAGAACGTGATTTTTCCCAGCGCGATGGAACCTTTGAGCAGATGCTTTTTTTTGTACAATACCGTCGATGCCAGCAGGATGACCAGGTCCCGGGTAATGATGGGAATGGTGATCCATAATGGAAAGTCCGTGACGATTGACAAAGCAATGACCGAAAAGAAAGTAAGCAGTTTATCCGCCAGGGGATCAAGGATTTTCCCCAGTTCGGATTCCATGGCAAATCTTCTGGCCACGTAGCCATCCAGAAAATCCAGCATGATAGCCGCAGCAAATATTCCAACCAACCATGGATAGCGTGCGGGCGTGCAATTTAGGATAAACAAAAAAACAAAAGGTACCAAAAATATGCGGAGACTGCTTAAGATATTTGGCAGGGTCATCACCCGTTTCATGACTAGAAAGTATACGATCTTCCGTGAAAAAGCAAGGTTTTCGGCACTTGCGGCGGGGTTGGCTTTCTGATATTTTTGATTTCATGTCTACACTGCCAAAGTCTACGAGTGAAGCGCTTTTTCATGAGTGCAGCCGGGATTATCGATTCACCTGTGATTGGGTGTACAACCAATTGGTCGTTTTGTGCGATGGGCGGGTGGTGTGTGGTTGTGCCGATCCCTACGGCCTGCGTCCCGTTGGTGATTTGGCGAAACAGTCGTTAAAGGAGATATGGAACTCTGACCTGGTACGCAAAATCCGTCATGATTTAAACGAAGGTCATTGTTGCTTTTGCGATGATTGCGGCCTGAAACAGATTCTGCCGGATGGCGCAGATCCCCCGCAAAGACCGGAAACTCTTGAGCGGCTGCCCAGAATTTTCTTTGAGCCGACGATTCAGTGCAACCTCTCGTGTTTTCGAGCCGTGTGCAACCGCGAATCAGGCATCATTCGCACTCGTCGCCGCCTGCGCTATCCATTGGATGACTTCAAGCGCTTGATGGATGAAGTGGGCCCGGAGTTGATCCGTTTGGATTTCTTTAACTACGGAGATCCGTTTATGCATCCCCAAGCGGTTGAGATGATTGAGTTCATCAAGAGCCGGTATCCGCATATTTACCTGTACACCAGCACAAACGGCCTGATGTTGACTGAGGAAAAGATGGCGAGGCTGGTGGCTTCAGGCATGGACGAGATCACGTTCAGCGTGGACGGTGCGGATAAAGAAACCTACAGCAAGTATCGCTGTGGAGGTGATTTCGAGAAACTGATGCGCATTATGTCGCGATTTGTGTCCCTGCGCAATCAAACCGGGGATGAAGTGCCGTTTATCAACTGGCGGTACATTCTCTTCCGCTGGAACGATTCAAACAAGCAGCTGCGAAAAGCCCGCCGGCTGGCGGCTGAGGTCGGCGTCGACAGGCTGACCTGGGAAATAACGGATCACCCGCCCGAGGCGTTTTCGCGTCGATTCATACCCCGAAGCCGGGCTTGGCAGCGAATTCGCCAGGAGATCTGGGATTCCAGTCAAATCGGCAATGCAATTCCTTCACGGCGTTTTTTGGCCAAGATGCGCCCACCCGGCGGAAGAATCATCGCCAAGAGTGGCAGTGAAACCACGATCCCGGTGCGGGTGACCAATGCCGGAAAAGAAAAATGGCGGCATACCTCTCGATCCGGGCGCCGCCTGGTCCGATTGGGCGCCCAGCTTCATGATGCGAACCGCCGTTTGGTTGACCTCAATTTCGCGCGGGCTTTTCTGAAACGTTCTCTGTCTGCCGCAGAGGCGGATACTTTGCAAATCGCTCTGCCGGCCATTGATGAGCCGGGAGATTACTGGCTGCGCTTTGACATGGTACTCGAAGGCGTGGATTGGTTTGCGTCGGCCGGTTCTCCGGTTGTGTGGCGCCGATTTCGGATAAAGCGATAATCTTTCCGCAATTATTTTGCTTCCTTTAAAAGATTTACCGTATAATCGGTTCGGGTTTATTCCAGGGAGGTGGATAATGTCCGCAGGATTTCGTCAGTACAATAATCCGGTAAAGGTTTGGCAGCGCGCGGGCGCGTTGTGCAGTGTGGCATTCTTGGCCGCGCTGCTGCTCACCTGTTCGGGAAAATCCAAGACATCGGACTCGACGGGCTTGGCTGAACGCCCGGCTGATTTGATTACCAGAATCAGTGGCGGCATTCTTTCTTCCCGTGACCCCGTTCTGGTGCGGTTTTCCATGCCTGTGGTGTCACAGGACCGGGTTGGCGGCGTTCAGTCTCCCGATCCCTTTGATTTTTCACCGGCAATCCAGGGAACCGCCCGCTGGCAGGATCCCGCCACCCTGGTTTTCCAACCTGCACAACCCCTGCCGCTACGCAAAGTGTTTACAGGAAAAATTGACCTGGGTGTGGTTAAACCGGAATGGAAAGACCGCAAACCCGTTACCTTGTCGTTCTCCGTTGGGGGCAGAGAGATCGATCAAATTACGGCGGATTTCATGCCGGTTGAACGCCGAGACCCCAGATTTGTCAAATTCCGGGGCGCGATCGCTTTCACGGAGTCTGTATCCCTTGAAGACGTTCGCTCCGCCGTGGCCTTGTCGTCGGCGGGGCGCGACGTGTCGCTGGAATGGCAAAAATCAGGTGAAAACAAAGGTTTTACCTTTTTTTCCAAGGACTTGGAGCGCCCGGATTCACGCCGGGTTTACGTGCTGACCGTCAAAGGCGACACACTTGGATTGTCCGCGGATTATCGCCGGGACCTGGCGCTCAACCCGGTAGGCCGTTTCAGCCTTGAGGATGTGGTGCAAAAGGACCAGGGGAAGGGTGTGGGTCTGGAATTGAAGTTTTCAGACCCAGTGGACTCTGCGGCGGAATTGGCGGGATTGATCCGCATGCGTGAATCTGCCAAAGAAGCCAAACCTCCGGTTTCTCTGGCCTTCCAGGTAGCAGGGAAATCCGTTTTCGTGAGTGGAAATCTTGTATACGGGCAGCGTTATGTCCTGGAGGTCAGCGGGATCCGCAGTTTATGGGGAACCCGCCTGGACAAGGCGGTGCGCAGTGAACTTTGGTTTGCCGATCAGAAGCCCATGATCGCTTTTGAGAGCGACGGGGTGTTCATGACCTCCATTTTGGATCGCAAGCTTTACTTCCGAACCATAAACCTTTCTCATGTGAAAGTCGAAATAAAAAAGGTTTTTGAATCCAATCTGGGCCAATTTCTTCAATCCGAGGACCTCGCCTCACGCAAGGGGCGCAACGACAGTTTCAACAACTATCAGATCGAACGAGTCGGCGTTTCAGTGGCCAGCAAGCTGTTGGAAATCGGCAAGGTAAAGAACCGCTGGTTGACGCATCAACTGGATCTGGCGAATCTGATTCCCAGCGGTGAAAAAGGTGTTTTCCTGGTGGAACTGTCTTTCGCGCGCAAACACATGCTGTATTCCGGGCCGAAACCAAAACGCCAATACTATTACGGCCGCGAGTACTATTCAAACCCCCACTCGCAAGGATATCTCTATCGGCATGGCCGTGTGTTCAAAGCCTTGATTCAGAGCGATATCGGCTTGGTTCACAAGGCCGGTTCCCGGGGGCACTTGGTTTGGGCACTGGACCTGCGCACGGCACGGCCCTTGAAAGGCGTTCATGTCAAGCTCTGTTCCTATCAGCACCAAGTGCTGGCCGAAGGTTTCACCGACGGTGAGGGAGAGTTGTTTTTGGGGGACGTGACGGGAAAGCCCTTTTACGTGGAAGGTGAAAAAGATCGACAGCGCAGCGTTTTGTCTTTAAAGGAGATGCAATGGAACCTCTCTTCTTTTGCCACTGGAGGGGAAAAACCGGACTCCCAGGGCGTTAGGGCCTTCGTGTTCACGGACCGCGGTGTGTACCGCCCCGGAGATACGGTTCATCTGGCTGTCATTGCGCGCAATTCCGATCGCTCTTTCCCGGAAAACCACCCGGTAACCCTTACTGTGTCCAATCCGCGTCAGCAACCGGTTTACCGATTGACAAACAAGGAAGGCAAGGATGGGTTTTATCGTTTTGATATCCATACCCGCCCGGAAGACATTACGGGTAACTGGCGCGCCCAGATCAAGGCGGGAGACCGCTCTTTTTATCACACCATTCGCATTGAAACCGTGGTGCCGTTCCGTTTAAAAGTCAACTACACCGGGCTGCCTGGCCGGATTGCTGCAGGAAGCGACCAGCTGCGTTTCAATGTATCCGCTCAATATCTGTTTGGCAGTCCGGCCGGAAACATGCCGCTGGAGGTCACGGCGCGGATCGATAAACGGGCATTGCGCTTTCCCGCGTTCTCCCGCATGGTGTTTGAGAATCAGACCATCCGTTTCCGTCCTCTGGAAAAGACCATCAGTGAAGACAAACTTGATGCGACGGGAAATGCAACCGTGGCGTGGAAACTACCCAATCTGGCTGGTGCGCCGGGCGGTTTGGGCTTGAAGTTGACGGCCAGCGTCCAGGAGAAAGGCGGACGTGCATCCCGGCGCAGCGTGTCCATTCCCTTTGATCCGTTTCCCCGGTATGTCGGGATTGAATTACCTGGAAATGCGCGATTTACTCGGGTAAACGCCCCCTTGGGTTTCCAGGTGATTCTTGTGGACCCGCAGGGACGCCCGGTTTCCGGCCGCACGTTGAAGTACCGGGTGTTGCGCAATTCCCGCTATTGGTGGTGGGAGTACGACTCCCGTGAAGAATTCCGAACCCGCTTCAAGCAGGATTCCCATACCCAGGAAATTCTTGCCGGAGATCTGACGAGCGCGACCAACACGGTTGGATTGAAATTCACTCCGGATACGCAGGGAGAGTACTTCCTGGAAATCAGTGACGCCTCTCCGGGCGGGCATGTTGCCGGCTTGTTCTTCAGTTCATACCATTGGGGGAATGCGCCGGCAGAACTGGAGAACGCCGGCGTTTTGGAAATCCAGGCATCGGCCAAGGAATTCGCTCCGGGGGATGTCGCAAAAATGGCTGTTAACACGCCGGTTTCTGGCCGTTTGCTGGTGGCTGTAGAAAAAGGCGACCAAGTGTTGCGGCGCTTTTCCATGCCAACGGATTCCGGCGGAGTGACCAAGTTCAGCGTACCCGTGACCACGGGAATGCTGCCCAATGCCTATGTGTCCGTGGCGTTGATCCAACCCCTGGAGCAGGCGGAAAACGATCGTCCGCTGCGCATGTACGGCGTGGTGCCGATTGAGGTGGTTGATTCCGAGACCCGCCAGGAATTGGCGTTGGAGGTGGCGGAGGAGTTGCCTTCGGGTAAGGAATTTACTGTTGTCGTGCGCACAAAAAACAGCGAGCCGACCCAATTGATAATGGCCGTCGTGGATGAAGGACTGCTAAGTCTCACTGATTTCCCCACCCCGGACCCATGGAAATTCTTTTTCGCCAAAGAAGGACTTGGTGTCAAAACCTATGATCTATACTCCCACGTACTGGGAACCCGCAAAGGAGATGTGTTCCGCCTCTTTTCGATCGGTGGCGGTTTGGCCGAGGCTTACCGGGAATCCCAATTGCAGCCCCAGGAAAAGAAACGCTTTCCCCCGGTGGCGCTTTTTGCCGGTCCCATAATGACGGATGACAAAGGGACGGCCCGGTTTTCCTTTAAAATGCCAAACTACATCGGTGCGGTTCGTGTCATGGCTGTAGGAGCAAAAGGCGATTGCTACGGATCGGTGGAACGAACGGTTCCCGTGCGGACGCCCCTGATGGTGATGCCGACAATGCCCAGGCTCTTGGGGCCTGAAGATCAATTCACCGTCCCCGTCACGGTTTTTGCCTTAAAAAAAGAGATTCGCAAAGTAAAGGTCAAATTGGAAGTCTCCGGTCCGGTGGAGATCCTGCCGCCAAGTGAGCGCAAATTGAATTTTACAAAGACCGGAGAGCAGGATACTTATTTCCGGGTGCGGGTTCATGGAGCTACGGGTATGGCCAAGGTGCGGGTGTCGGCCAAATCGGGCAAACACCAAGCTGATCATACGGCCAGCATCAAGGTTCGTCCGTATTCTCCGAGGATTTCCAGAGCATTCTCGCGGGAAACCAAACCGGGGGAATCCATCCGCGTAAAGATCCCTGGGGATGGAATATCCGGCACCAACACGGCGACGATCTCCCTGTCCAGTCGACCCCGTCTGCAACTTCAACACCGACTGGGATGGCTGATGCACTATCCCTACGGCTGCATAGAGCAAACCGTTTCCAGTGTTTTCGGGCAACTCATGTTGCTGGATTTCATCGAGGCGGACGGCCGGGACCGGCGTGAGATTGATGACGCCATCAACCATGCCATAGAGCGGCTGAAAAAGTTCCTGCTGCCATCAGGCGGCCTGTCTTTCTGGCCGGGCTCACGCCAGCTTTCCGTTTGGGGGACAAATTATGCCGGCCATTTCCTGCTGGAAGCCAAGCAACTGGGCTTCCATGTGCCTGCCGAACTGTTGTCGGCTTGGCGTGGTTTTCAGGAAAAACGGGCATTGACCACCACGGACAACTTAATGGTGCGGCTCTACCGGGTATACGGCTTGACTTTGGCGAACAATCCGCCTTGGAGCGCATTGAATCTCTTGTACGAAAACAGTCTTAAGGATATGACGGACGTGGAAAAATGGATGCTGGCATCCTGCTACTACCAGGCCGGCAAGCCCCAGATCGCAAAAAGTATTTTATCCAATACCGGCACCCGGGTTGTCCAATATGCGATTCCCGGAGAAACCTTCGGCTCCTGGTTGCGGGATAAAGCCGTGATTCTAGAACAGGCGACAAGAATGCAGCGCTGGACCGTTGCCGACAAGCTGTACGATGAACTGGTCGAAGAGTTGTCAGGCGAGACATGGCACTCAACCCAGACCTTGGGGTACGCTCTGCTGGCGGTTGGCAAGTATGCCCGGGCACGGGGTGAAAAACTAACCGGGCAGCTGCCGTTACTGACCGGAACGGTGCGTTTTCCCGACGGCAGCGAAAAGGCCTTCTCTGCCCGGAAACAAAAGATCTCTTTCCCGGTGCAAAGCGGTTTCGGCGGCATGGCGGATGTTTCTTTCACACCGGAAACCGAAAGCAGCCGTTGCTTTGTCAGTGTGGAATGGAGCGGTGTGCCCTTGAAGCCGGTTTCCCGGGCGGAATCCAGCAACTTGAACCTTCAAGTACGTTGGCTTGACCGCAGCGGTGCTCCCGTGGATCCCAGTCAACTGGCCCAAGGGACTTCTTTCTGGGGGCATTTCCGGATAAAATCGACCTGGGAGACGCAGCGCCGCATATCCAACCTGGCCTTGGTTCAGGTGCTGCCCTCGGGATGGGAAATCGATAACCTGAGATTATCCGGAGATCAACTGCCGCCATGGATGGCTAAATTCCGGGTTAACCGTGAAAACTATCTGGACATCCGGGATGACAGGATCATGTGGTTCTTTAATCTGGATCGTGATCACATTGATTTCGTGGTCCGGGTGACGGCCGTGGTTCCGGGGAAATTTATTCTACCCCCTACCTTGGCAGAGGGTATGTACGATCACCGTTTCCGCGCGGTTAATCCCGGAGGAGAGGTTACGGTAACGGATTAAAGCGGCCGTCTGGCGGCGGGGGCGAATGCATTTTACTTACCATGGCCCGCTGCTTCGGAGTCAGGATTTCGTGGATATCCAGATGGGTGAAGATCTGGTTTCGCAACAGGCGGCCGTGGATTGCTTCAATTGCCTGAATGGCTTGTTTGACCTGTTCGCGCCGGATTTTCTTGCTTCGGATTATGGCGGCCAGCTGGATCTCTTGAATTTTCAGCTCCGCCGTGAGCCGGATATCCGTTGTTTCCGACTCCAGTATGCGTGCCTGGATCTTTTCTTCCTGATCCGGCGACAACTTCAGCTTGTCTTTCAGCCGCAGAATGAATCTCGGGTCGCGGGAAAGATCTTCCCGTTGGGCCTGACTTTCCTTGAAAAGCCCTTTGGCGGGAACTGGTTGCGATGGCAGTGCAAAACTGAAAAAACCCAGGAGACTTAGACACAAAATGGCTGTAAGCTTCATTATTGCCGCCTCGCAGGAAAATTCCGGTAACCCTGGTTGTTTTGAAAAAACCAGCTGCGGCTCAGGCGCAACAGGAACCGCATGCGTTGACCCGGGTTCAGCATATCGCCGAGGCGGGCCAGGGTGATGACATAGCGCTGGTTTAATTGGTTCTCAAGTTCGTTTAACTCATCCACCTGCTTGGAAAGATCGTTGGGTTCCAGGTCGGGGTCGCCAAGTTTTTCAATGATTTGAATGCGTTTGTTTAGAATCTTCTGTTTAAAGTCCAATTGGGTCAGGCGAAAATCCGCCATGAGACGGCGGACTTCTTTGCGTTGATCCGGCCTGAGCCCCAGGCGGCTGGAGCGGGTGTGCTGCGTTACGCCGGCCGGCACCTTGCCCGGAAAGAAGGTTCGGATTATCCAGACGGCATTCGCGGCCAGCGATACCGTTAGCAAAACAACCATCCACGTATGCTTACTCGGAAGTCTCATGGGCCTCGTTCCAAATCGGTAAAATCCCGTGGTCCTGAAGGCGGGACAGGTGCAGGGGGGCTTGCTGTTCAATTACTTCCATCCAGGAAGCCTTAAGTGCCTGCGCCCGGAGTTCCGCGGCTGAAACCGGTACCAATTGCAGTCCCAAAATCAAGCACAACGCGAACAACCCGGAATACGCCGCAGCTGAAAGCCAGCGCCGGGACATTGCCGGGCGGCGCAGCGGCGGAGATTGTTGTCGAATGCGCTGCATAACGGTAGAGGAAAAGGCTTCCTTCACGGGGCGGTTGCCGAAATTGCGCAGGAGGCACGCTTGCATTTGCAGCAATTCCGCGTGTTTTTCGCGGCATGCCGGGCATTTGTTTAGGTGAAGGTGGATCCGCCGCATGGTCTCGGCGGGCAATTCGGCATCCATGAAAGCGCTGAGTCGTTTACGAATGCGCCTGCATGTCATGTTTTTCCTCCAGATGAACAACAGTTCTGCGGAGCGGATCTTGCATTTCTATCCGGCGTTGCAAAGAGGCGCGCGCTCGAGAGACCAGGGTTTCAATCTTGGCGACGCTCCATCCGGTTACCTCCCGAATCTGCTTGTAAGAATACTGCAAATACACTTTCAATACCAGGGCGAGGCGTTGATTGTGTGAAAGGTCGCGCAGGGCGGCATCTATCCGGGCGTTCTGATCTTCATGATCATAAGCGGTCTCCGGTGTTTCCTGGTTGCTGAAATGTGCGTGCTCTTTGCCGGGAGTCAAAAACCCAGATAGCGGCAGGTTGCGTTGTTGTTTTTTTATGAAGTTGATGGCCAGGTTGCGGGCGGAGGTGAACAACAGCGCCTTGAAGCGTTCCTGGGGGCGGTATCTGGGTAGCGCGGCATAGACGCGTACAAAGGTTTCTTGTGCGATGCCCTCGGCCTCGTCGGGATCTCCGATAAAGCGGTTCAGGAAGCGAATCAAACTGTTCTGATAGCGGATCACCAGGATCTCGTAATCCTGGATATGTCCTTTTTGAACTCGCAGAATGATATCGTCATCGGACAGTTCCATATCTGCTTATGGAACAACGCTGGAGGGAAAATCCGGCATCATGGCTGCAGCGGAATTGCCGCTTAATAGGCGTGCATACAGGCTCGCTTGGTTGTTTACCATTCTTTCGGCGTCCCAGTCAGTAAAATCCTCTGGTGCATGGCCCATGCGTTTGCGCAGGCTTGGGTCGTTCATCAAGGTCAGGATGCCATGGGCAAACGCCTCGGTGGAATGGGGAGAAACCAGAAAGCCGTTTTCATTGTTTCGGACCACTTCATTGTTTCCGGGAATAAGCGAGGCAACGATGGGAATTTGCTTGAGGCGCAATTGTACGAGGCTTTGGGGCAGCCCTTCCCAGAGGGCGGTGCTCAGCCCCACGTCAAAGGCGTCCATGATTTCAGGCAGGTCGTTCAGGAAACCGGGCAAACGGAATTGCGCATCGAGGCCGGCCCGGTGAATTGCGGCTTCCAGCTGCGGCCGCAAAGCACCGTCTCCAGCCAAAAAGAAGATGGCCTTCGGGTCTTTGGCATGTACTTTCTTCGCCACTTTTATCAACTGAAAAAGGCCTTTTTGCGGCTTGAAAGGCGCCACGATCCCAATCACAAAGGCGTTTTCGGGCAACGAGAATCGTCGGCGTGCCGATTTGCGCAACTCCGGTCGGGGCCGGTAATCCAGCAAATCAAAGCCGCTACGGATCAGGGAATGGTTGTGACGGCACAGCCCCAAGCGGATGGCAGTTTGCTGATCGCTTCGGGACACAAAAACGAAGTGGGAGGTCCAGCGGGCGGCCAGCTTTTCGGCAAGCATGAACAGCCGCCGCCTCGCAAAGGACTGAAGCGGTGAAAACGGAAAGCCATGTACCGAATGGATGACCACGGGAACGGCGCACCGCGAAGCGGCCATGCGCCCAAGGAAACCGGCTTTGGATGAATGGGTATGCAGGATGTCGGGTCGGAGTGTTCTTAACTGCGCTTCCAGCGCGGAAAGAGCCTTGCGGTCATGCCGGGGATGGATTTGTCGCTGCAAGCACGGGATTTCCCGGTGCCCGGGCAGTGCCTCGGCAAGCGGGGTCAGTATCCCCCCGGGGCCGTACCATATCTGCGCATCAAAGCCATGGCGGGGAAGCCTTTCTACGGTCAGTAAAGTGTTGCGCTGTGCCCCCCCTAGCTCGAGTTTTGTGATCAAGTGAACCACGCGTGCCGATGTCATGGACTTCCACCCTACCCTGAAGCAGCCGTGAAATCAAGCCTTATCGCGATTTATCAACAGGGCGGATTCCATTGCTGCCAGGGCATCAGCGGCCATGGATGAATAGGTCCAGCCTCCATAGCGACCAATGGAAAAAACCCCTTGTTGCCTTAGTCGCTTGATGGTGGCGGGAACTTTCCGGAACCACAGCGCATCGAAAAGCACATAGCCAATGGGGATATCCCGGTGGGAAACGTGGACGATTTCATCGGGGTCTTTGATCACGCCCAATTGACGCAACAGCCCGGAATAATCGGGTTCGGAATCCCCAAGCGCATTATGCTCCGGCAGGGTTTGCTCCAGGTAAGCTTTGCATACCGATGCGGCGGGGTAATATCCCATGCGGTAATAGGGGTGATCCCGGGCCGGCAGGTAAACCCAGTGGAACCGCCGCCGGCGTTGCGAAAGAACCAGGTTCGTGACCCTGGTGGTGGTATGGCGGAGTTGTCGAGGCAATTCCGGATCGTGCCGGAAGCCGCGCAACATGGACAGGAAGTGCGGCAAGGGGATGGTGTTGATCAGGTGAGTGAAACCATAAGTTCTGCGTGATGTTTCCACCCGTCTGCGCGCCAGGTCGACGGCCATCACCGGTTCGTTCAAGTGTACCCGCGGCATCAGGCTTGAGGTGTAATGTCTCCAGAAAAGCCGCAGACCGCCTGCGGGGTAATAAAACTCGGGGTTGTATCCCTGCTCTGTTTGCTCAGGCTTTTCCTGGCCCTGACTGGAAGCCGGCGGCGGGATACTGCCCCGCTCGAGTCCAGGCACCAGCTCGTTCAGGTCCCGGCGGTAGTACTTGGACAAGAAGGGCAGGAAAAAAAGCTGGTACAGCGTAGGGCCGAAGCGTGAATTAAGCTGGGTTGCCAGAGTGGCCTTGTCTGTGGGCCCCGCTTCGGCCAACTCGCTTGTGATTTTTTGTCTGTAATGGGGCGGAAGGAAGTCCAGGTGGCTTTGCAAAGGGAATGGGATCAGGCTTTCAAACATCCACACCCGTGACCGTCGCCGGTAAAGTCTGAAAGGGGTCACGCCGGTGATATGGGGAAAAATCGCCGGAGAGTGTTGAAAATGAAAGTAGTGCCCCCCGAAATCGAACCAGTATTTTTGGGATTGGTATTGGTTGGACAACCCGCCCAACACGTTGTCGCGCTCAAGAATCAACCATGGGCGGCGCAGGAATCGAGCGGCGGTACATCCGCTGATTCCCCCACCCAGAATCAGCACATCCGTATGTTGCGTCATGTCATGGGTTCGTCCGCCAGCCATGCGCCCAGCAGGGTCAGCGATAGGACCAGTGTAATGGAAGTTGTCACTGCGGTCCAGATACCGCCAAAGTAATTCAAAATCACGGGAACCCACATCAGGGACTGTAGTATGGCCAGGAAGAAGGTGGTTTGTCCTGAACTCAGGCAGAGTTTTTTGCGCAGCCTCAGGGCCAGGTGATCCGGACTGCCGATAAATGGGGATTTGCCTTTGACCAGGCGTTGAAAGAAAACGTAAACCAGGTCAAATGTCGGAATGGCGACAATGAAAATGGCCGACAAAAAGCCCAGGTCGTTATACGTCGTATGGTCGATCATGATCACCATTGATCCAATCATCATGCCGATGACCATGCTTCCCGAATCTCCCAAGTAGATCGTTGCCGGCGACCAATTGAAGTGAAGAAAGCCGATCAGGCTGCCTGCCAGGGAAACCGCGATGATGGCGATCATGTGATTGCCATTCAGCTCAGCCAGGGTGAAGATCATCAATGTGGCCGGCAGTGCACAGGAACCAGCCAGGCCGTCCATGATGTCGATGATATTGAATGCGTTGATCAAAGAGAGGATCCAGACAAAGGAGAGCAGGTAGTTCACCCATTGGCTCAGAAAGGAAAGTTCGAGCCTGATCCCGCTTTTTAACAGTATTCCCGTGGCAATGACCTGAAAAAAGAACTTGATGCTTGGCGACAAGGCTTTCAGGTCGTCAAACAAACCGACCATGAGCAGGATCGTGCCGGCGAACAGCAGGCCCAAAAGTTCGCGGCTGAAGTCAAACAGCAGGCTTAAGGGCACGATCATGGCAAAAAAGACCATGAATCCTCCCAGGTAGGGTGTGGGTGAGCCGTGAGTTTTCAGCTTGCCGTCGGGAATATCCAGAATACCGTACTTGTATGCCACCCGCCGGGCAATGGGCGTGCCGTACAATGACAGAAAAAGTGCCAGGCAGAAAGCCAGGATCTGTACGAGCGTATTCATGATCAAAGTTTTGGCGCGCTGCGTCTTTTCTGCAACGCCCGGCGGAAGACTGGGCCGGACCTTAGAAGCCAAATTATAGTGCGGGGGGTTGTGATTGTCAAAAGGCCCACCCAGACTAGATCGCGAAAAAAAACCGCCGGCAGATGACGCCAGTGGCGGCGCAAGTGAAAGTGTTTGATCAAAGTCAGGTACCGGTTCTTGATCAAGTGGTAGCGAAGGCGGGGCGGTCGTGCCAGGGCCAGGGCGATCCGCCGTCTGAATCCGGGTTTAAGTGTGGCGCTGCGGAAATGACGCACCCGCGCGTCCGGGCTGAAACGCACCGGGATGCCGGCTTGACTGGCGGTCCATCCCAGGTCGAAATCCTCCCAAAACATGAAAAAGTCCTCGTCGTAATACCGGTTGCCCGCGATTACTCCGGAAAAGGCGCTGCGGTTGATCACCGTGGCTGCGCCGCATACCGAAAAAACCGAACCCCCGCGGGGTTTTACCTTGGACAAGGGCTGGCCATACCCCCGCTCGCGCGGATGCAGGGCGGAAGAACATTCCTGGCCGGCGGAATCCACGGTGATTCCGTCGAATCGCAGGATTAGGGGAGACAGGAGACCGGTGTCGGGATTTTCCCGCATATGTTCTCTGACGGCCCGGAGGAACCCCGGCTCCAGGCGAATATCCGCGTTGGCCACCAGGACCAGTTGCGATTCGCAGCGGGAAATACCCAGGTTGGCTGCCGCCGCATACCCGATGTTTTCGTTCAACAGCATTGCATCGATGCCGGTCCGTGCCTTGAGCAGGTTCGCGGAGCCGTCCTGTGAGTGGTTGTCAACCACGACGACGCGCTGGAAGGCGGGAATTTGGGATTGCAGGCTGTCCAGGTTCTCCGCGAGAAAGTCCAGGCTGTTGAAGCTGATGATGACCGCGGAGATGTCCACCCCAGGGCCTGAAATCAGATGATGCCGATGGCCTTGCCGCCTTCGTAGAAGCCCTTGAGAATGAAGTCCAGATCTTCATCGGTATGGGTTGCCGTAAATGAAGTCCGTATCAGGGCGTCTTCGGGGGGGACGGCCGGCGCAATAACCGGGTTTGTGAATATCCCGAAATTGCGCAGGAAATACCACAGCTTGAAGGTTTTGTCCTCATCGTGAACAAACACCGGAATAATGGGGGTTTCTGTGTTGCCGGTGTGGTATCCCATGGCCTGGAGTTCGGTGTTCATGGTTTTGCTGATCTGCCACAACCGCTCACGCCGCCATGGTTCGTCTTGGATGATATCAAGGGCCTTGCTTGCCGCGGCCAAGGCGGCGGGAGTAATGGATGCGGAAAAAATCAATGCCCTGGAGTGGTGGCGGATGTATTGAATGACTTTGCTGTCTCCCACCACGTAGCCGCCGAGTGAAGCAAAGGCTTTGGAAAAAGTGGTCATGACCAGATCCGCTTCGTTGAGAAGGTGGAAATGCTCGGCCGTGCCGCGTCCGCCTTCGCCCATAATGCCTACGCTGTGGGCATCATCAACCATCAACCGGGCGTTGTATTTCTTTTTCAGTTTAACCAGTTCGGGGATGTTGGCAAGGTCCCCTTCCATGCTGAATACGCCGTCCACGATAATCAAACGGCCCTTGTCTTCGGGCAGGCGTTTCAATTTGGCTTCCAAGTCCTGCATGTCGTTATGACGGTATTTGACCACATTGGCGAAAGAGAGCCGGGTACCGTCAACGATGGACGCATGCACCATACGATCAATCAGAATCACGTCGTTGCGGCCGGCCAGTGCGGAGATAACCCCCAGGTTTGTCTGCATTCCCGTGCTGAAACACAGGGCCTCCTCTTTCTCCATGAACTTGGCTATCCGTGCTTCCAATTCCACGTGCAATGAATATGTGCCGTTAAGGAATCTGGACCCGCAGGTGGAGGATCCGTATTTGCGTACAGCTTCGATTACCGCGGCTTTGACGCGTTCGTCGTCAAACAAACCCAGGTAGTTGTTGGAGCCCACCATGAGGATTCGCTTGCCGTCTACCCAGACGTAATTGCCGTCTACATCCTGGATCTCGGTAAAATACGGGTACAACCCACTGTTCTGGGCTTCTTCCGCCCGGGTGTATGTCATGCACTTTTCAAACATATCCATGTTGCTCTCCCGATTTGATTGCTTGCCAAAGGATGTCGTGCTTGATTTCATTTGCTGTGTTTTCCCGCCATTATCGCTGTGGCACGGGATTCCTGCTTCGCCTGGACCGGAAACTCGTTCTGAATTTTTGAAAGGTTTTGAGTGACCAATGGTCCTTGAACACGGCTGTGAACTGAACTTCACCGAGAATCTGTTGTTTCCCGATCAGTGAATTGCCGTTAACCTTGAACGGGATGGAAATTTCCTTGTCCAGCGCGAGGTAGACGTTTTCGTCTACCTGTTCAGTTTCAAAATCAAGCTCGGAAGCGGTGAAGAAATACTTTGAAAAAGTCAGATTGGTGTTCTCCGCCAGCTTAATCACGAATTCCGGTGCCGAAGAAATGCGTATGCTGTCCAGCGGCGCAATTTTGATCTTCAGTACGCCCTCTTCCCCTTGGCGGATGATTTCCGGGGAAATATTCGTGGCGATTTTAAGATAATCATTTTGTCCACATAACGGTCCGGACACAATCAGACCGCATGCCAGGATCCACAGAAAGGGCTTTCTCATTCTGTACTTGTATACACCAATCCCGGGATTTTGTCAAACGAATTGGGGGCTGCCTCAGCCGCTCAGGAAATGATCGTACCCGCCGGCAGGCGCCTCCATGGAGCGGCCGCCCCGAGTCAGGACCAGTCTTTGTGGGGACTTGTGAATGCGGCCGATGATGCGATGGGGGATCCCGGCTGCGTCCAACAAGGGCAATCTGGCCGGAGAAATGGTAAACAGCAATGCATAGTCCTCCCCGCCTGTGAGTGCCAGTTGGAGGGGGTCCCAATTGTTTAGTTTACAACAATGCTGCATGCCACGCGTGATGGGTATTTTATCCACCCAGAGTTCGGCACCCACTCTGGAAGCTGAAAGAAGACGTTTCAAGTCTTTGAGCAAACCATCGGACACATCGATCATGGCTGAAGCCACTCGGCCGAGTTCCAGGGCGGCCCGCAGTGGTGGATTGATGCGGACGTGTCGTCGAGGGTAAACCGGATCCGGGATTTTGGATTGCAGAAGTCGCAATCCCAGCGCCGATTCCCCGGTGCGCCCCACAAGGCCGACGGCATCACCGTCCCGTGCCCCGTCACGAAATACCGGTCGCACGGCATGGCCGCAAATGGTGACGGAAAAGAACCAGCAAGGTGCCTTGGAGACATCCCCTCCCCCCAGCTGCAGGTTCCAGCGTCGACAGGCCTTGCGGATGCCACGGAAAACAGCCTGGAACTCGGTGCGATTGCCCTGTGGCGGGAAGCCGATTCCCAGGTAAATTTCCTTTCCAAGGCCTCCCATGGCCGCCATGTCGCTGACGTTGGCGCCAACGGCTTTTTCCGCAGCCTCCGAGAGGGTGAAATAAGCCAAGTCGAAATGGGTGCCTTGCACAAAGAGGTCCTTGGCGACGATCCGGAAAGCGTTGGCCGCGTGTCCGGATAGCGGCATAACGGCCGCGTCATCACCGATTCCCTTACCGCCTGAAAAATCGAAAGCTTTTTGCAGAAAACGAACCAGCTGCTCTTCGTCCATTAAAAAGCGTTTCTGACCAAAGCGAGGTTGACGGCGTCTTCGATGCGCTTGACGAAATGAAACTGAATGCCTTTCAGTTCACCCGGCTTCATTTCCACCAAGTCCTTGCGGTTTTTCTCAGGCAGCAGGACCTGCTGGATTCCCGCGCGGCGGGCGGCCAGTACTTTTTCCTTTATTCCTCCTACCGGCAGAACCTTACCCCGCAGGGTGATCTCTCCGGTCAAGGAAACATCCCGCCTGACGGGAACTTCAAGGAAGGCGGAGCATAACGCCGTTGTCAAGGCAATTCCCGCTGACGGGCCATCCTTGGGAATTCCCCCTTCCGGAACGTGGATGTGGATGTCCTTGCTCTCGAATTCACTCGGATTGAGTTTCAATGTCCGGGCATTTGCTTTCAGAAAACTAAGGGCCGCGGAAGCGGACTCTTTCATTACGTCCCCCAGGGAACCCGTGAGGATCAGTTTGCCTTTGCCGGGAATCAATTTAACTTCGATAAACAACAAGTCACCACCATAAGGCGTCCAGGCCATGCCGGTGGCCACGCCGACGGCATCTTCTTCCAGCAGCTGGTCCTTGAACAGCTTGGGCGGCCCGGCGTATTTTTCCAGGTTTCGGGCGGTGATTTTGTACAATTTGCGTTTTTTCAGCGATACGGAATAGGCGACCTTGCGACAGATGCTGCCGATTTCCCTTTCCAGGTTGCGTACGCCGGCTTCACGGGTATAAGACTGGATCAGCCCACTGACGGCTCCCTGGGTAAAACGGATCAGGTCATTGTTCAATCCGTTTTCGCGAACCTGGCGCGGAATCAGGTGTCGCCGGGCGATTTCGAGCTTTTCCTCTTCAGTGTATCCATGCAGGTGGATGATTTCCATGCGGTCGCGAAAGGCGGGTTGAATGGGTTCCAACATGTTGGCCGTGGTGATGAACATCACCTTGGACAAGTCAAAGGCCACCCCGAGGTAATGATCGATGAAGGCGTTGTTCTGTTCCGGGTCCAGAACCTCCAACAAGGCGGAAGAGGGATCTCCACGGAAATCCGCCCCGATTTTATCGACTTCGTCCATCATGAACACCGGGTTGTTGGCTTTCGCCCGTCGCAGTTCCTGGATGATTTTCCCAGGCAGGGCCCCGACGTAGGTTCGCCTGTGGCCGCGGATTTCGGCTTCGTCCCGGACACCCCCAAGTGAAATGCGCACGAATTTCTTGTTTAAGGCCCGGGCGACGGATTTGCCCAACGATGTTTTGCCCACTCCCGGGGGGCCGACGAAACAGAGTATGGGGCCATGGGCCCGGGAAGTGAGTTTGCGGACACTGAGGTATTCAAGGATGCGCTGTTTGACTTTATCCAGGCCGTAGTGGTCCTGGTTGAGAATGCGGGCGGCTTTTTTCAGGTTCAGGGTGTCCCGGGAGGAGCGGTTCCACGGCAAGTCCAACATCCAATCCAGGTAATTGCGAACGACCGTGCTTTCAGCGGATTCGGGGTGCATCTTCTGCAGCCGGTCGATGTTTTTCTCAACTTCCTGGCGGGCGTTCTCTGGCAGTTCCGCGCTTTCCATCCGCTGATTGTATTCACGAATTTCATCCGCGTTATCGCCCTCTTCCCCCAATTCCTTTTGAATGGCCTTGAGTTGCTGGCGCAGGAAGTACTCCCGCTGGTTTTTGTCCATCTCCCCCTGGGCTTTCAGATTGATCTGGTTCTGAATGCTCAGCATTTCCAATTCGTAATTCAGATATTCGTGTACCGTCTGCAGGCGCACCATGCTGTTGGCCTCATCCAGAACTTTTTGGGACTGGGGAATCTTGAGGTTCAGGTTGGATGCGATGATGTCGGCCAGTTTTCCCGGTTCTTCGATGTTCTCGGTAACCACCAGTATTTCATTGGGAATCTGTTTTCCCAGTTTGGCCATTTGTTCAAACTTCTCCCGCATGTTGCGGATCAGCGCCTGGTCGCGGATCGAAGGCGTCTCCGGGTCGGCATCTTCCATCACCGTGATATCGGCCACCCGCATTTGACCATCGTCTCGAACGGCTTTTACGCGGACACGTGCGATGCCCTGAACCAGTACCCGCATGCGGGTGTCGGGAAGCTTCAGCATACGCACGATCAACGCCACGGTTCCGGTAAGGTAAATTTCGTCGGGTGTCGGATCTTCAACTTCCGCCTGTTTCTGCGTCAACAAGAGAATCATGCGGTCCGAATTGAGTGAATGATCGACCGCGCGTTTGGATTTGGGCCGGCCCACATATAGGGGCACGATCATGTATGGGAATACCACTACGTCCCTAAGGATGAGGACCGGCAGCTCATCGGGGATCTGCATGTTTTCCGATGCGTCATCCGCCTCTGATTCGGGCACGGGAAGATCGGGGACTACGGGTTTTTCTTCAGCCATGTTAGACCTCGCTACTCAACGGATATGGTGACTTTCTTGCGGGGCTTGCGGGGAATGCGCACGGTGAGGACACCATGCTGCATTTCAGATTCAATGTGGTCCGTATCCAGAGGGAAATCAATGTCGATACGCTTGTAGAATTGCCCGAACTCGCGCTCAAATAGATAATACGTCACCCCCGGCTCATTGATAACAGGCTTGGGTTTCGTGCCCTTTATCACCAGTTCACGGTCGTTTTCCAGCACAATGCTGATATCATCACGGACCACCCCCGGGAGCTCCATTTCGATGATCAATACGCTTTGGCAGGCGACGATATTGGTTCTGGGTTCCCAGTCCACGTGAGTGCTGAATCCGGAGGAGAACTTTTCACGGGGTTTCAAGCCCTGGACGATCAGGGTTTTTTTGGCCATTTATTCCTCCTTTTGCAAAAGACTGTGAAGTTCCGAAAGGAATTCCTCAAGGCTCTTGAAATCCAGGTAAACCGAGGCGAATCGCACATAAGCCACTTTGTCCATGCGTTTTAGGCGGGACATGATCTGTTCACCGATTTCCTTCGTGGTGACTTCCTTTTCCGATGAAGTGACATGATCCTCAACTTGGTTGGCCAGTTGTTCGACCTGCTTGGTGGACAAGGGACGCTTTTCCACGGCGCGGTACAATCCTTTGCGGATTTTTTCCATGTTAAAGGGTTCCCTGCGCCCGTCCTTCTTGACCACCAGAACCGGGATGTTCTCAACTTTTTCATAGGTTGTGTAGCGCAATCCGCATTGCAGGCATTCCCGCCGGCGACGGATGTAACAGCCATCTCGACTTTCCCGGGTTTCAATCACCCGGTCTTCAAGGTTTCCGCATTGACTGCACTTCATTGTTCCTCCTGGATCCGGCGGATCCCCTTCAGTTTTACGCCTTCGCTGGCCAGAGCCGCAAAGCCAGCCAGGGCCAAAACCAGAATGATCAGCACGTGCATCACCAACGTGTAGGCCACGGCGCGGTTGAGGTCTACTCCCAAAATGCCGACCAGGGTCAGCCGCGAAGCGGCGTCAAGACTGCCGGCCATGCCCGGCGTTGGAATGGATGCCGCGGCCGCCAGGATACAATAATACGTCAAGGCCTCCAGGAGGGAAGCATCAATGCCCAGGGGCCGGAACATGAACCAATACACGGGTATCACGATCAGCCAGATTGCGAAGGAAGACGCGGTTAAGCGCAGAAAGTCCATGGGTTTCAATTGCAATCGCAAGCCTTCTATGAAATGGAGGATGGCTCCGGAAAAGCGTTGGCGGCGGTTGGCGGGAAACAACCCGGCCAGCCGGGTGATCTGTTTTGATGCCCACGTGAATCCGCCGGGTCGGTTGATAAAGTAAAACAGGGCGAAAGTTGCCAGTATCAGGGGGAGGAGCAAAATCGCCACCTGGCGCAGTGAAGCGATGATAGGCGAAGCGGAGTGCTTTAAAAACAAGAGGGAGATCAGGAAAAGGCAGACTACCACCACGGCGTCGATCAAGCGCTCGATTACTACGGAAGCCAATCCGTGCGCGCTTTTAATGCCTTCCTTGCGCGCGACCAGGATCCCCCGGGCGGGCTCACCGATCCGTCCCGGGAGCAATGTGTTGATTAGAAACCCAATGAGGGTGAAGTTCACCAGGGTGGCTATGCGTATGGAGGCTTTGCGCGGGCGCAGCAGGATGGCCCAGCGGTAGCCGCGCAGGAGTTGTTGCAACAAAAGGCCCAAGGCGAACAACAGCAAATAAGCTGGGTGAATATGGCGCACGAGTTCCCATACCCTGGGGAAGTCTATGTTGCGAAAAAACAGGACCAGCAAGCCGGCTGTGAGTAAGGCGATAGCGGCGCCACGGAAAAATTTCATGCCAACATGGTAGCCTTTTTTGCTGAAAGAATCAACACAAGGGGGTTTTCGGACTTACCTGTCCTTCAGGCGAAGACGTAAAATAGGGCGGTGGAATTGATCTTAACTCCAGAGTGGCGTGCGGCGCGCTATGTGCGCAGAATGAACCGCTTTGTCATGGAATTCACGTTTCCCGATCACGGATTGGTTCGGGCCCACATCCCCAATCCCGGCCGTCTGGAGGAGTTCCGATTTCCCGGGCGCCGTCTAGTCCTCCCGAATTCATGAGGATTATCCTGGACTGCAGCATGAATGGCGCGCCAGATTCCCCGTCGGCGCAAGCCCGATTGCATGCCGCCGAAAAAGGGGTTAACATGCATGAATGATACGCACGGCCCGCCAGACAGGTCCCTTTATCCGCCATTGTCCCTGTTCTCCGGCGACCGTTTCCTGCGGCTATTTCAACATCGATTTGCAACAAGGATGCCCCTATTCCTGCAATTACTGCATCCTTCAGGTCTATCTCCAGGATCCGGCTCCGGTCATGTTCACCAACATATACGAGCTGAGATCGGAACTTGAAACGTATCGATCCCGGCCACATCTTAGGCTTGGAACCGGCGAGCTGGCGGATTCCCTGGCCTTGGATCCGGACACGGGGCTATCCCGCCGGATCCTGGAAATATTCAGGGATTTCCCGCGCATGGTTTTTGAATTCAAAACCAAGTCCATTGAGGTGGGTCAACTGCTGGAAGTTTCCCGCGTGCCAAAGAACGTGGTGGTCAGTTGGTCGCTGAATCCCGATCCGGTTTGCCGATGGGAAGAGCATGGGGCGCCCGGCTTGTCCGCGCGCCTGGATGCTTTGGCTGCAGTGGCGGAAAAGGGCTATCGGGTGGGAGTGCATTTTGATCCCATGATTGCGGTTCCCCGGTGGCGTGAATGGTACCCCGCCCTGGTTGAGGAAATCATGAGCCGGATTCAGGAAAACAGTCTTGCCTGGTGGAGCCTGGGAACCCTGCGTTTTCCCCCGGCGTTGAGGGACATCATCCTGAGCCGTCCGGAATCACGGCTGTTTAGTGGTGAATTGGTGCGTGGCTATGACGGAAAATTCCGATACTTCCGCCCTTTGCGTCAGGAGATGTTCACGGTTACGGTACAGGCCATACGCGCGCTTGTTTCTCCCGCGGTTCCAGTGTACCTGTGCATGGAAGATCACGATATGTGGCGGAGAGTACTGCCCGGTGTTCCCGCGGTAGAAGAAGAGATCAACCAGGCTTTGCACTTTGCGGCATTGCGTTGATTACCGGTAGCGCGCCCAGCGCAGCATTTCCCGCAATGATGGCTTTTTTCCGTACATCAACAACCCAGTTCGGAATATTTTTGCCCCCAGCCATCCCAGCAACCAGATGGTTGCAATGGAGAGTACCAAAGAAAGCCAAACCTGAGCCAAGGGCGGCATGGACACGCTGATGCGCATGAACATCAGGGTAGGTGTAAACAGGGGGATAAAGGAAGCGATCACCACGGGGAGGGAATCCGGGCTCTGGGTCACCATGATTCCCAAGACAAAAGGAATGATCAGCAGGTAGGATATGGGCGCGGCGAATTGCTGGGCTTCCTGATCGGTATTGACCGAAGCGCCGACAATAGAGAAAAGGATGGCGTACATAAAGTAGCCGATAGTGAAAAACACCACAAACCACAGGGCCAATCCCGGTGTCAGGAACGCGCGTACTCCGCGGCTGACGGGAATCGAAGATTGCATGATGAATGTCGCACCGATCAGGATCCAAAGGGCGACTTGGGTGAGACCGGCCAGTCCGATTCCCAGTATTTTGCCGGCGAATATCGTGCTGGCCCGGGTTGATGAAATCAGGATTTCCACGACCCGGCTGCTCTTTTCCTCCAGAACGCCGCGCATGATCAACTGGCCATAGCCCATGATGATGGTGAACAAAATGGTCAGCATGAATATCGACATGGCGTAGTCCAAACCGGAACTGGATCTTGATATGCCTTCGGGTTTGACCTTAAAGGTGGCCAGCTCGATGCCCCGGGTGGCATCACTCACGATTTCGGGATCGATGCGCTGTTCGTCGAGCACATAGCGGGTTAAAATGGACCGCACGGCTTCTCTCAGGTAGCGGTTGGTTTCGAAATCCGATATGTTGCGGGCGTAGAAATGGGCTTTCCGGCTGGCTCGGATCTCCCGGGGAATCAAGAGCAATCCGTCCACATCTTTGTCCAGGATGGCGTTGCGGTAGCTTTCCATTGCCGTGTCAAAGGCCGTTCCCTCCGTGGCGGCTTGGTGTATTTTCAATGAGGGCGCGTTTTTTTGACTGTCGGCGATCAAGGGAGCGGAGACCACCCCGGAGTAGTCCAGTATGTGAATGACCTTTTCGCCGCGGGCCATGTGGGTGAACAGCATGGGCAGGAAGATAAAGCCCGCCATCAATGCCGGGGTGAGAAGAGTGGAAATCAGGAAAGAGCGCTTTTTCACGATCATTCGGTATTCCCGGGCGATGATGGGGAGGATTTTCATTGCATGTCTCCCGGGACGTTGGCGTGAGGGCCTTCCGTCTTCGCCAGCCGTAAAAAAATGTTTTGCAGTGAGGGATCGGACATCTCGAAATGGTGGATGTCCAAACGCGACACCAAGTCCTGCAACAGGCGTTGGCGGTGTTGGTCGCAGTCCAACTCGATCTCCATTTCCCGGCCGTAATCGGAAACTTTATGCACGTAGTCCAAGCCGGATACGAAGTCGGCGTTTCCGTCGTAGACGATGCGGGCCAGGCGCTGACCGTACCGGGATTGGATGTGGGAAAGCGGACCGTCGAGCACCTTGCGGCCATGGTGAATCATGATCACGGAGTCGACGATTTTTTCCGCGTAGGCCATCAAGTGCGTGGAGAAAATGATGGAGACGCCGCGCCGCTTCTGTTCCAGGATGGTGTCCTTAACCTTATCGATGTTGACCGGGTCTAGACCGGAGAACGGTTCATCCAGGATCAGGAGGTCTGGATCGTGCAGGATGGCGATAATGAATTGAAGTTTTTGGCTCATTCCCCGGGAGAGCTCCTCCAGGCGTCGATCCCGGTACTGGAAAAGATCGAATTGATTCAGCAGGAGATTCCCCCGTTCCGTTATGTTTGACCGCTTCATTCCCTTTAGGCGGCCGAAAAACAGCAGTATCTCGTTGACTGTCAGCTTGCGGTATAGGCCACGTTCCTCCGGCAGGTATCCGATGCGGTCCTTCAGGGATTCGGAAAAAACTTCCCCAAAAACGCGGATTTCCCCGGAATCCGGAGCGATGATGTTCATGATCATGCGGATGGTTGTGGTCTTCCCCGCGCCATTGGGCCCCAGCAGGCCCAGTACCTGACCGCTGTGATGGGAGAACGAGACGTTGTCAACGGCGCGTTTTGTGTCAAAATCCTTGATCAAGTTGTGGAGTTCCAGCACGGGAAGCTCGGCGGCGGTCATTGGGGTTTAGTTGTATTGATCGATGTCGGGAACGAAATCCATGGATTCCCTTAATGCCAGAAGACGGCCGATATGACTGAGCTCTTCGTTGATGATGCGGCTCAGTTGTTCATGATGGCTGGGATCGATGTGCTTGCGTATGCTGGAATACAGGACCACCGTGTCTTTCTCAAATTGAATGGCTTTTTGGATGGCGTCCTGGAGTGAATCAACGGTGTCAATGGTTTGATCGAAAGTCTCCCGGTTGGCGAAGGCAAAGGAATTAAAGAAATCGCGCCGGAATATTTCGTATGCCTCAGACAGGGTGGGGCTGGGTTCGAAGTCGGGCTTCTGCAGCATGAGGCTGCGGAAGTAATGCTCGTGTTTCAGCTCTTCTTCCGCCAGGAAATGGAAGAGTTGGACGGTTTTTAGGCCGGGGAACTTTTTGGCGGTTTCCGTGTAGAATTTGTATCCATTCGTTTCTATGATTATGGCGAATTCCAGGACATCATGGATCTTTATTTCCCTCTCCATTCAAGCCTCCTTGGGCTTTGTCACCGTCCGAGAAAACTCACTTTTATCCGGGAGCGAATACTGGAGGACAGGCAAAACACCCAATATATCTTAGCAGAGAAAAACAAACGGAGTCAAGGAATCCGGGCTTGAAAGCCAAGTCGTCGCGGCGTACAATTCGGCGGGTGGAACGCTTTGCTTTGTTTGATACCAAGGCGGATTCAGGTATCTCGATTTGGGGAGAAACCCGGTCCGCCCTGTTCCGGCATGCCGTCATGGGGCTGAATCACCTGATGTTCGGCCCGTCGCGGCGGCTCGCATACACGGTTTTGCAATCCCAGCCCTGCAAGATCGCCGGGCATGATCCGGAGTCCTTGCTGGTGAACCTGTTGTCCGAGATTGTTTTCCTACAGGAGGAACGGGATATCGAAGTGACGGATCTATCTGAAATCCGCTTGGAGAGGGGTTTGTTGACGGGGGCATTGTTTTTTATCGCGCCGGGCCGCCGTTGCCTGCGGGTGGTTAAATCCATTACCTACCACCAGTTGAAAGTGCAAAAAACACCGCGGGGTTGGCATGCCCGCCTGGTGGTGGATCTGTAGGGCATCAATGGGGAAAGGCTTGCGGGGATTCGTTGAGATCGGGCCCAGCCGCTGGTTCCACCATCGGGACCGGCGTCGGGGCATGCAAGTGGCGGTGGAGGTGTTTGCCTCGGAATCGCTGTTGCGGCAGGCCGTTGAAGATGGCTCCATCGGCCAGGTATTCAACGTGGCCAACCTGCCCCATATACGGTACCGCTCGTTGGCCATGCCGGATATTCATTATGGTTACGGGTTTTGCATCGGAGGTGTGGCCGCCTTCGATGCGGATGAAGGCATTGTACTGCCCGGAGGCGTCGGTTATGACATCAACTGCGGGGTTCGGGCCCTGGTGACGGGGCTCAGTCTGCATGACCTGGAAAGCCGGCTGGATTCCATCGGCAAAGAACTCCTATCTTGCATTCCCACGGGCCTATCCCGCCACGGATTGATCTCTCCGGGAAGCAAAGAGTTCCTGGGTGTCCTGCAACGGGGGGCCCGTGGCGCGATCGAGTTGTATGGCGGCAGTGAATCCGATCTGGCGTACATTGAGTCCGGCGGCATGTTGCCGGTACCAGATCCCATCCCGGTCAGTGCACGCGCCGTGGCGCGGGGAATCTCTCAACTCGGCTCCCTGGGTGCGGGCAATCACTTTATTGAGCTGCAGGTCGTGGACCGGGTGTTTGATGCCGAAGCCGCAGACGTGTTCGGCCTGGAATCCGGATGCCTGGTCCTGATGATCCATACGGGTTCGCGGGGATTCGGCCACCAAGTGGCCACTGACGCCATCGACCGTTTCCGCCGCCGTTTCTCTAAGCGGATCGCCATTCCGGACCCCCAGTTGGTGTACGCCCCCATCCACTCCCCGGAAGGTCGACTTTATCTGGGAGCCCTCAACGCGGCGAGCAATTTTGCCTGGGCGAATCGACAGATTCTGATGGAAGCCGCAATCAAGGTGCTTGAAAAGCAGCTTGGATCGGATCGGAACGCCTTGGGGATTCGCCTGCTTTACGATCAGGCCCACAATATCGCCAAATTCGAAACGCACCGGGTAGAGGGTGATGCCATCCGCCTGCTGGTGCATCGCAAGGGGGCCACCCGGGCATTTCCTCCGGATCACGCGGACCTGCCGCCAAAGTATCGCGCCACCGGTCAGCCGGTGCTCATCCCCGGAAGCATGGGATCGGCTTCACATGTCATGCGCGGAGTGGTTTCCGCCATGGATTTGAGTTTCGGATCCGCCGCTCATGGAGCCGGCAGGCGGCTGAGCCGCAACCAGTCGGTGAGAAACATGCAAGGGCGGGATATACGCGGCGAGATGTCCGCCCGGGGTATCCACGTGTTTTCCCACTCATTGCAAGGTCTTCTGGAGGAGGCTCCCGAGGCCTATAAAGACGTGGATGCCGCAGTGGCGGCCGCAACGGCCGCCGGCTTGGCGGCTCCCGTGGCCAGATTGCGGCCGGTACTGGTTTTGAAGGGATAACCATGCCGAGCGGCATTGACAAGCCGGTGGGATTGCGGTATATTGCACTTCTTATTGGAGGATTGTTTATGGCCAACCACAAGTCTGCCATTAGAAAGCACCGTCGCGATCTGCGCAAGCGCATGGTCAACAAAATGAATCGTTCCCGCATGCGGACTCAGATAAAAAAATTCCGGAAGACCGTTGATAGCGGGGACCTTGAAGCCGCCCGCACGCTTTACCCGCAAGTGGTATCCATTATCGATCGAGTCGTGCGCAAAGGAACCATTCACGCCAATACCGGATCGCGCTACAAGTCCAGACTCAGCCACTTGCTGAACCGTACTGCAGCCAATACCTGATTGCCGTGGCGTTTCCCCGCGGCCACCTCTCTTACAGCCAAATCCGCACTTTTCTGATTTGTCCCCGCAAGTACGCGTTGGCCTATGTGGAAGAGTCTCCCGCCCCCCTGAATGACAAGTTGCTCCTGGGCACGGTGTTTCATGCCGTCCTGGAAAGGTATTTCAGCGAAAGCCTTGCCGGTTTGCCCCCCACTGCCGCGGCGACGGAGGCGTTTTTTATGGAAGAGTTCAAGCGGGCTGGTGAAGAACAGACTGTTCGCTGGGACGACAGCCCGGAGCGTGTGCGCAAGCGGGGGCAAGCCCTGTTGCGCCATTTCTTAAAGGAATTGGCTTCCCGGTTCCGGCCGCTCATGGTGGAAAAGGAGTTAACCGCGCCCCTCCCGGGCTACCCCGTTGACCTGCGTGGTGTGATCGACTTGGTTGAAGAAGACCTCTCAATCACCGACTTCAAAACAGCCACTGCGCGCTGGTCCCGCAGCCGTACCCGGCATGCTCGATTGCAAATGGTGATTTACCACTACTTGTTTGAGAAAAACTTCGGCGACGTGAACTCGCACCAGCGATTTTGCGTTGTTTATTCCAGGAAGGGCAACTCGGCACGCAGCCAGATTTTGGAGATGTCCACGGGAGCGGAAGACCTGGAACATTTGTTTCGCGTCATTGAACATGTGGCTGCGGGAATCCAGGATGCACGATTCCCGCGCAATGAAGGCTTCCGTTGTGGATACTGTGAGTATCGAGATCAGTGCCTTGGAAACAAGCCTTTCCAACGGAGGAACCATGAACAAGAAGCTGACGAGATCCCGTAAATATCGTATGATCGCCGGTGTGTGCGGCGGTCTGGCCGAGTATTTCGACATGGACCCCACGGTTGTGCGACTGCTTTACGTGGTGGTTTCCGTAATGTCCGTGGCGTTTCCCGGCATACTGGTCTATTTGATACTTTGGCTCATCATGCCAGAGGCTGACCGCTAAGCCGCTTGCAATCGATCTTTGCTTGACAAACCTCCGGAATTCGTTACACTAAGACCTTGCCGGCCGGGTGATACCCGGCGGTGATAATGGAGGCGTCGGCATGCAGATTCAAGTGGAAGCGCAATACTTGAATGGGGTGTTCGTTCTGGTTCCGGAAATCTTCCAGGATGACCGCGGTTTTTTCATGGAGAGTTGGCGGCGGGACCAGTTCAAGGAAATCGGTCTGGACTTGGATTTTGTTCAGGACAATCATTCCCGGTCCGCCCGGGGTGTGGTCCGGGGCTTGCATTTTCAATGGGACCCGCCCATGGGAAAGCTCATGCGGGTCACTCGGGGCACCGCCTTCCTGGTGGCCGTGGATATCCGCAAGGGGTCGCCTTCCCTGGGCCAATGGGTCGGTGTTGAGGCGTCTGAAGAGAACCGGCGGCAGGTTTGGGCCCCGGCGGGATTCGCCAGGGGTTTCTGTGCTCTATCGGAAAGTGCCGACATTCAGTATAAATGCACCGGGTCCTACAACTCCAAGGGCGAGTCGGGTATTCTTTGGAATGACCCGGCTATCGGTGTGGAATGGCCCGCCAAAAATCCCATCCTATCTGATAAAGACCGGGTGGCCCGCACCCTGGAGCAGTGGCTGCAGTCCCCAGAGTCTGATCATTTTCAATTCGCTGTGGATCAAAACGGAGAGAAATCATGAAGATCTTGGTTGCCGGAGGCGCCGGGTATATCGGTTCGGTGATGATCCCGCATCTGCTTTCCCGGGGTTATCATGTGGATGTCAACGATCTGTTCTGGTTCGGGAATCACCTGCCGGAAGAGGTTGGACTGATCAACAAGAACATTTTCGATCTCTCAGAAGCGGACCTGGCCGAATACGACACGGTGATTTTCCTGGCCGGCCTGTCCAACGATCCCATGGCTGAGTTCTCTCCGGCGCAGAATTTCATCTACAACGCCTCAGCCCCGGCTTATCTTGGATACATCGCCAAAAAAGCCGCGGTAAAGCGCTTTATCTACGCCAGCTCCTGCTCGGTTTACGGCTACACTGTCAACGAATTGTACAACGAAGAGTCTCCCGCGGTATGCGGCTATCCCTATGGCATCTCCAAACTGCAGGGAGAGCAAGCGGTTATGCAAATGCAGAACGAAGATTTTTCCGTCATTGCCTTGCGTCAGGGGACGGTCAGCGGTTACAGCCCCCGTATGCGTTTGGACCTGGTGGTCAACACCATGTTCAGGACCGCTGTGACCACGGGCGAGATTACGGTAAACAATCCGGCCATCTGGCGTCCGGTTCTTGGCATCAAGGACGCGGCCATGGCCTATACACGGGCAATTGAAGCCAATTCGGGAATTTCGGGAGTTTTCAACGTGGCTTCCGGGAACTACACGGTCGGTGAAATCGGCGACCTGGTCAAAAGCGGTGTCAAGAAGTACCTGAAGCGCGACATCAAACTCAATATCAAGCATATCCAGGACTACCGCAATTACAAAGTCAGTATTGAGAAAGCCAAGAAAGTCCTCAGCTTCCACCCCAAGCACAGCGTTGAATCCATTATTGAAGATTTGGTGGAAAACCTGGATCGTTTCAAGGATTTCGACAATCCCAACTACTACAACATTCAGGTGTTCAAACGCCTGGCGCAAGAGAACGGCGTCGGAGCCGCCAGCAAGGAGAAATCATGAAGATTGCCGTGATCGGCGCCAATGGGCAATTGGGCGGCGATATCCATGATGCCTTGATTGATGCGGGGCATGAAGTGATCCCCCTGAACCATGATCACATCGAATTGGGGGATGCGGAAAGTATCCGTGGTGCGATTGAAAAGGTGAAGCCTGGACTGGTGGTCAACACAGCGGCCATGCACCATGTAGAGAAGTGTGAAACCAACCCCCTTCAAGCGTTTCGCATCAACGCCCTGGGTTCGGCGGTTTTGGCGGCCACCTGTCGTGATGCCGGTGCTGTTCTCTACCATATCAGTACGGATTACGTGTTTGACGGCCGCAAGGGTGAGCCCTACTTGGAAACCGATTGTCCCGCGCCTTTGAATGTCTATGCCAACACCAAGCTGGCGGGGGAGCATTTTATCTCGGCGACCTGGCCCCGTCATTGCATTCTAAGGGTTTCCGGAATCTACGGCCATCGACCCTGCCGGGCCAAAGGCGGCAATTTTGTGGAAACCATGTTGCGATTGGCCTCTGAACGCGAAGAAGTCCGGGTGGTCGACGATGAGTTCCTCACGCCGACTTTTACCGTCGACATCGCCGCCCAGATTGTGGCCATGATAGAAGCAGAGGCGGAATTCGGGTTGTACCATGTGACCGCCGGGGGGGATTGCAGCTGGTACGATTTCGCCCGGGAGATCTTTTCGCTGGCTGAAAGCAATGTGCGCCTGAACCGGGCGGCTCCCGGGGAGTTCGCGGTCAATGTCCAGCGTCCCAAGTACTCGGTGCTTGAGAACGCCCGCCTGCAGGAGCAAAATCTTGACCGCATGCCCCATTGGAAGGACGGTCTCAAACGTTATCTGACATCCCGTTCCGGCTGAAAACCCTCATCGTTGCCGTGAAGACGGCACAAAGTCGCCGCCCGCCACGTATCGTCACGGCAAGGGGAACAGGCGTTTCGTCGCAGCGCTTTCAGCGCAAATCCGTATCGGCCTGGTTCCACCCTGATGGGGGGCGGCGCACAATTGTGGGGGGGAACCCGGCCACGGGGAAAGCCCCCGTTTGACCGTGGCCAAGGCGGAGGACGGCGTGTTGTTCTGCCGGGAAATGTGGGCCAGCAAGACTTGGCGCAGTCGTGGGGAAGCGGCCCGAGCCAGCAGGTCCGCCGCCTGTTGGTTGGAGAGGTGGCCGTGGTCTCCGGCAACCCGTCGTTTCAGGAACACCGGGTAAGGTCCCCGGCGCAGCATATCGATGTCGTGGTTGGCTTCAAGGATCAACGCGTCGGATGCCCGCACGGCTGCGATTGTTTCCTCGTCGGCCCGGCCCAAGTCAGTGATGACGCTGACGGCCATGTTTTTGTAACCAAAAGTAAAAAAGAAGGGATCCAGGGCATCGTGTGATTTCGCGCAGATGCGCACCGTAACGGCACCCACGGATAGTTCTTGTCCGGCATGGATATCCACCAGACGTTCTTGGGGTATGCTGATCTCCGCGGCGCCCCGGCTTCTTTGTGAAATATACACCGGTGCTTCGGTCTGGCGGCTCAAGCCGGACAGCCCCCGGATATGGTCCCAGTGTTCGTGGGTAATCCAGATCCCCGAAAGGTCCCGGGGCATCAGTTGATACTCCTTCAGGCGGGTGGTGATTTCCCTGGTGCTGAGTCCGGCATCGATGAGCCAGTGGTCCGCTCCGGTGCGGATCACGAAGGCGTTGCCTCTGGAACTGCTGCCCAAACTGTAGAATTCGATCATCGGCGTGGAAAGGCGGCGGGAACGGCCCTATCGGGGCTGCAAACAGTCTAACACAACCGGTGGTGAGCGGCAAGCCAGGCAGCTTGCTTTGCTGCGTTGTGCGGACAAGGTATAATGGCATTATCATGGTGATTTCGTCGATGAATGCCCTTATTGAAGCATTGCGTGCCGGGAGCCCCGTTCAGAAAGTGTGGATCAGCCGCAACCAGCGTGATCCCCGGGTGCAGCAGATAAAGCAGTTGTGCCACCGGCGAGAGGTTCTCTATCGCTTCGTACCCAAGGAAGCCCTGGATCGCCGGGTCGGGGGCGCGAACCAGGGGGTGTGCGCTGAAATCGCCGCGGTGGCGCCGATTCCCCTGGGAGACGCCCTGACCGCGGCCAAAGGGGGTCTGTTCCTTTTCCTAGACGGGGTGACGGACACGGGAAACCTGGGCGCGTTGCTGCGCTCGGCGGCAGCTGCCGAGGTGGACGGTGTGATTCTCCCGCGCAGGCGCAGCGCACCCCTCAATGAGGCCACACTTCATGCTTCCGCAGGGGCCATGTTGAACACCCCTGTCGTGGTGTCACGCAAGCCCGTGGAAGACCTGCGCCTGCTGAAGGAAGCTGGATACTGGGTGTTCGGAGCGGCTGCCGGGGCCGACAGCGTTTATTCACAGGTGGATCTGACCGTTCCCCTGGTGCTGATGCTGGGGGGGGAAAAAGGCGGGATTTCTCCGGCCCTGTTGCGACAGGTGGATCAACGGATCGGAGTCCCCATCTCATCCAAGGTGGAATCGCTGAATGTGTCTGTCGCCGCCGGGATACTGCTTTTTGAAATATTAAGGCAACGCCGGGTTGACGGGGGCCGGTTCCCCAGTACCGGGTCCCCCGGAATCAGGGCCATTAAGCCCTGATGTCGCTGTTCCCATCCGCACTTGGCTACCCGTTAAGGGCGCTGACGAGCGGGATTATTCGATTTTTCCCAACAGGTCGGAACGGGAAATGATCAGGTGCTTTTCGCCTTCGAGCTTGATTTCCTCTCCGGCGTACTTACCAAAAATCACGCGGTCGCCGACCTTGATGAGTTTCTGAATCTCTTCGTCCGTGCCCACGGCGATGACTTTACCGACGATGGGTTTTTCCTTGGCCGTGTCCGGAATAATGATGGAGCCGCTCTTCTGCTCCTCTTCAACGGGCTTGACCAGCACTCGGTCATCCAAAGGTTGAACCTTCATGTTCACCTCCTATAGTCATTGGGGTTGAGTGTTTTCTCAGGCGGAATCGGCTGTTGACTCAGCCAAATGACCAGCCTTTCCCGCTGGCAGAATTGTACCTTTTCCCATGCTCTCTGTCAACCGCTTGGTCGCGTCTCGGCTTGATCTTTAACGAATGCTCTGATAGGCTGGAGGGGTTTATTGAAAGGAGATTCCGTTAATGCGGCGCATCTGTTTTGTGGCGATCTGGGCTTTGGTTCTGGCGCTGGCGTCCTGCGCCTCGCCATGGTCGCAGCCGGTGCCGGAATACCGTGGATTCAGGCATGCCGATTCACTGCATGGATACCTGTGGGGGCGGGCCGGCAACGCCAGACTGATCAGCGCTCATCGCGGCGGCCCGGGCCCGGGTTTGCCGGAAAACGCGCTGGAGACGTTTGCGCATGCTTTGTCTATTGCCCCCTGTATTGTTGAATGCGATGTGCGCATTTCCCGGGACGGAGACTTGGTGCTCATGCATGATGCAACCCTGGACCGGACCACAACCGGGTACGGTCCGGTGATGAGCAAAAGCCTTGTAGACCTGCGACGGCTGCGTTTGCGGGACCCTTCAGGCCGGGTGACTTCGTGCCGCATCCCTACCTTGGGGGAAACCCTGGAATGGGCTCGCCAACGATGTGTACTGACCCTGGATGTGAAGGAGCCGCACCTGTACACTCCGGTACTGGATGCTGTCGAGCGACACAAAGCCCGCGGGTATGCGGTGGTAATCACCTATACCCATGATCAAGCCCGGCTTGTCCATGCCCGCGACCCCGGGGTGATCATATCCGCTTCCGCAGGTAGTGACGTTTCCCTGCGGCGGCTGTTGAGCCTGGGGATTCCGGCTTCAAGGTTGGTGGTTTTCGTGGGGACACGGGAGCCGGAACCTGAAGTGTACCGCAAATTGCATGCGGCAGGGATTCCCGCCATACTGGGGACAATGAACCACCTGGACAGCCTGGCCAGGCGGCGTGGAGACGAGGTATACCGAGGGCTGTTCCTGCGGGGAGCCCAGATCCTCTCAACGGATAGCGTGAGGCGCGTGGCCCGGAGCCTGCAGCGGGAGTCACAGCCGGCGTCGCGGCCCGCGATTCGGGAGAAAAAACAATGATCAAACGATTGGTTCTGGGATTGCTCATTATCGTGCTCATTGTGTTGTTTACGTTGAACAACACGGCACCCACGCAGCTGTACCTGGTAGGGATAACGGTTACCGTTCCCCTGGCGTTGCTGCTTGTGATTGCAACGGCCCTTGGCGCCGCCATTGCCATGCTTTTCCTGGTTGTTCCGGCGATCAAGGAACGCCGTGCTTTGCGTGAATGTCGGCAGCGGGTGGAGGCGCTTGCGCGTCAGCTGGCGGCCCGGCGTCAAGCAGAGCCGCAACCCGTTCCGCCCGAAGAATCTCCACCAGAAACGGGATTCTCCGAATCCGCCGGGCCACTCGGCTGAATCCGCCAGGAATCTCCGTCCCATTCCAGAAGAAAACAGTGGTACCCTGAGGCAAAGAACCTTTGGGACAAGTTGACGCGCTTGAACGTCTGGCGCAAGAACGCCGCCAGGGGGGAGTCCGCGGGGTCGAGCGCAATTTTTTCAACCCGGCCGCTTGATGTGAACTCCAGGCATACGCGTACACGGGCTGCCGGCGTTCCGTCCGGCGGCAACGGGAACCGGGTTCCATAGGCGTTTCCGACCCGGGCGGTGACGGCAAAGGTTTCCCGGGGCTGGGAAGCGCGTCGGCGCGCTTTCTTCGCCTCGGGATGACCTTTTTTGCCAATCGAACCGGCCCCTCTCTGCATTGGCGGTAGCGCTTCAGTTTCAAGTGTTTCTTTTTGCGGCGGCACCGGATCTTGCTTTCTCTGCAATTGCTTGGGTGCGGGCGCAGCGACTTTGTGCGACGGTGGCGGCGGGGCTTGGCGCTTTTCCTTGATGGCGCCTTCGGCGTCTGGTCTGAAGCCTTTCTTGCCGGGGGCTTCATCCGCGGCCGCGGTTGCGATTTCCTCCGCCTTGTCAAAAGACGGAGCAGCCGGCCGGATCTGTGGCGCCAGCTCGCGGCCGCGGGGATTCAGCAGCAACAGGGACATCACCACCAGCACCAAGGATGCCGCCAGGGCCATGGGCCGCCACAGGTGTTTGCCGCGGCGCTCAGGCATTTCCTCAAGCAGCAGGTTGCGCAACAGGCGATAGGTCTCGAGGCAGGTTTCGCATTCGGCCAGGTGGGCATAGAGCCGTTCTCTTTCGTCATCGGGAAGGTTTCCCTCCGCAAGGGCGGCCAACTGCGTGTCATCCGGGCAGCCTGCGGAAATCCCTTTGCCCTGCATTGCCCGGCTCAAATGACGCAGGACCATGTCATGCCGCGTGTCCGGGACGGCGGGCGGCAACGGTTTTTGCGGGTTCATGGCATGGTTCTCCCTTTACTGGGTCGGGCTTCGGCGGATGAATTCCCCTTCTCCGGTCCTGGAAACAAGTCGTTAAATTGAATGCCCGCTTGTTGCAACAGGGCCCGGCAGTGGGGCAGCAGGCGGTCAAGGCGACGGTAAACGGCTTTGCGGCTAAGGCCCAGCAGGGATGCGATCTCGGCCGCCTTGCCAGGCGGGGATTGCGGATCCGGGGGGAAACGCAGCCTAAGCAGGATTTTTTCAGTGCCAGTGAGGTTCCGGTGCAAAAGGGAAACCGCCGCCAGGATGCGTTCATTTCGTTCCCGTTCCAGGAACAAGGTTTCCGGTGAGGACGCGAATGTGTCGGCGGGTTCCGGAAGATCGCCCATGGAGATGATGATCGGCGACATGCCGCCTCTGCCCACGATGTGTTCCGCCATTTGCGCAAGGCGTTGTTCCGATGCGGCTGGTTGGTTTTCCCGCAACATCTCGCGCAATGCCTCGGGCACCCGCAGGCCCTGGGAAAAGATCTTTTCAAACAGGCGGATTCCCAGCTGACCGAGTGATTCCGCGCGCTGCCGTGCCCGGGAGCGGCCCCTGCGGCGGCGTACCATTTCCACCGCCTGGCGGGAGATCAAGGTGGTCAGGTATGTGGTGAAGCGGGCGCGTTGATCGAAACGCCGGATAAAGGCGAAATCGTTTGTCTGAATCCGGTCGAGCACCAGGTTGAACAACTCCAGGCTGTCATTTTCCAGATCAAGTCCCGGCGCGGTGCCCATGCCGGATGCCATGCGCCGCATTGCGCGGCGGCACTGGGACTCGATGAATTGCAGGTGGCGGTTGAGCAATTCCCGCGCCTGATGGATTTCGTCTGCGGGTTGTTGAGGCGGGGGTTCAGGCGGCACCGGCTTTTCTCTCCACTGCGTCCACGGTATCCGTATCGGGAGTCTTTGTCAAGGCGGATCTTTTCCTGGATCCCCGGGGCAAGCACGGCTTGGACGGGGTGGTGCAGTACAAAGCGGTTTACAAGAAGTTCGAAGCCTGGTTTGTGAGCCACCTGGGCGACCTGGCTGCGCCAGCGGGCAAAGAAAGCGGGGGAATCATTACGAGGTGACCTGACCGAGCGGTTGAACCGGGTTATCCCGGCTCATCGACAGCCGCGCCGGTATTTGGTGAAGTTGCATTTTCCGTTTCAATGTGTATGATAGGAAAAATAGCACCCAATGCTCGGAGGGGGATCATGGCACAGATGCTGGTTTCCAGTTACGATGAGTGGAAAGCCATCGAGGGAAAAGAGTTCGGAATATCGGAATTCATGGAGATCGATCAGGAGCGGATAAACCAATTTGCGGAGGCTACCGGGGATTTCCAGTGGATTCACTTGGACAGAGATCGCGCGAAAAAGGAATCGCCTTTCGGAACGACCATCGCACATGGATATCTGACGCTTTCCTTGCTGCCGCCCCTACTGGCGCAGATCGTGGAGACGCGAAATTCTCGCCTGACTGTGAATTACGGCGTAGAGAACCTGCGTTTCGGGCAACCGGTTCCCGCGGGTGGACAGGTTCGCTTGCGGGCGGATGTGCGGGAAGTCAAAAATCTGCGGGGGATCACCCGCGTCAAGGTCGGGGTGACCATGGAGTTAAAAGGAGGTGATAAACCTGTGTTTACGGGCGCCGTCCTGCTCCTGTATCATTTCAACTCCTGATTTCGGCTGGAAATCCCTTGCCGCGGCGGGTGCGGCCACGTGAAGTCAACGTTTCTCCAAAACCTCGTTCCGCATGCACGGGATGATGTGGTACAATAAAAGATGAAGGATCCACGTTTATTCCGCCTGCGTTTCACGGTTTCCGCAAGTCTCGGAATCTCTCTCCTCGGCTTCTTTTTCGTGCGACTTTTTCTGTACGGAGGCAACGAACGCCTGTGCCTGCTGATCCTGCTGCTCAAAGTGGTGGGTCTGACGGCCTCCTGGCTGTTGTTGTTGGGAACGTTGCGGGTGCCCTTCTTTAAACGCTTCTGCCCCACCAGTCGGCACTTTGATTGCCAGAGGGTCATTGACTCCCCGGCGGGAAAGGTGTTCGGACTGGTGCACGCTGCGGACCTCGGTGTGTTGTACTTCGGCGGCACCCTGTTGATACTTTTTTTTAGCGCATTTTCTCCGGGTTTCTATTTTCAGGTGGTGCTGCTGGGCGGGCTTAACCTGTTGACTTTGCCGTATACGCTGTTTTCCGTAACCTATCAGGCATTCAAGGTGGGCAAATGGTGTGCCCTGTGCCTGATCGTGCAAGCCGTTTTCTGGCTGGAGTTCTGGCAGTTTTTCCCCTTCCTTTTCGGCAACCCGGTGTTTCTCGACCTGAGTCTGAATCGCCTCACGCCAATGATTGTGGCGTTTGGCGTCGTATCTGCGTTGTGGCCCCTGGTGCGGTACCTGCTGGAACGAAGCTACGCGGAATATGCCGGGCTTGAATCCCGGCAGGGCGGGGACTAAGCGACTTCCACCGGATTTGGTTCTGCCGGACCTGTATTGTGCTCTCCAGGCAACGCGGTTTGCTACCCTTGCAGCGGTTGAGATCTAACGTGGATTGTGATAGGTATATACCGGTGGACCCGGGGCATTTGCCCCAGCGGATTTTTAAACCAATTTCGCCATCTTAAAGGAAAATAATGGACGAATCACCGACGAAATCGATCGCCATGGTACTGGCGGTTCTGCTGTTGCTCATGGCCGGCTGTTCAAAGGACCAGGCGCCCCGTTACCTGTTTCTCATAACATTGGATACGACGCGGGCTGACTTCGTGAACTACGCTCTGGAGGGCAACAACCTGACTCCCAACTTCGCCCGTCTGGCCGCAAAAGGGGTGGTGTTTGAGAACGCCTACTCCCTGATTCCCATCACCCTGCCTTCCCATACATCCATATTTTACTCCATGCCCCCCCACCGGTTGAAAGTGTTCAACAACGGCGACACAAACCGCGCCAGTGAGCCGGCGTTGGCCCAATTGCTTCAGAAAGAAGATTTTCAGACCGGCGCTGTGGTCTCCCTGGGCGTGTTGCGGGCGGAAGCCGGCCTGAATCATGGATTTGATCAATACCTGGAAAACTTCAGGCCGAACCTTTGGTACCGCACCGCGGCGGAGGTCAACGCCGACGTCATGCGCCAGGTCCGCGAGTTTAAGCAGGGCAAGGCCTTTTTTTGGATTCATTACTCCGATCCCCACGGACCCTATTTCACACCGGATTACCCGCAGAAATTCCGGGCGTTCTTTAATGGGAACGAGGTTCTTTCGGGCCGCAGTACGGACCAATTCATGGTCGACCTCGATCTGGAACTGCTGCCGGGGCTTAACAAGCTGAATCTCAGGACGGAGATCCCCCTTCGCACCCTGTCGGGAGAGGATCTCCTGGTCAAAAACATCGCCTACATGAACTTCAATACCTATGGTGTTGACGAAGTGGCCGCGGTGGAAATGCATCTGCCTCGTCGCTGGAATCGGGTTGAACAACGCCGGGGGAAAGTCACCTATTTCGCAAAGGATTCAAAATCCCGCATCGTGTTGATCAATCGGGACAAGGAGCCCCGCCGGGTCAAAATTTCTTTTTTGCTGCAGTTGCACCTGGACTATGAGAACACCCGGTTGTTGTATCGGGAAGAGATGGTCTACATGGATCGGGAGTTCGGCCGGTTGGTCAGTTTTCTTAAGCGGGAAGGCCTCTACAAAGACTCCGCTTTCGTGGTCATGGGGGATCACGGCGAGGGGCTCGGTGAGATCAAGAACGGCCATGTGGGCCACATCCATTATCTCAATCGGGTCTATTCTCACGTGCCCCTTTTCATCGCGGGCAAGGGGATCAAGGGACCGGCGCGACGCAAGGAACTGGTTTCAAACCTGGATATCGCCCCCACGGTACTCGGCTTGGCCGGCGTGGCAAAAGCACCCCACATGCAGGGCACTTCGTTGTTGGACGCCGCAATTCCGCAGCGCAGACTGCTTTTGGCCACCTACACACCGGAAGCCTATTTAAACGCATTCTCCCTGCTAGAGTTTCCCTACCAATTGATCTATACTCCCGAACGCCCCATTGGTGAGCGCATGGAGTTCCTTCATCTGCTGGAGGATGCCTTCGGCGGCACCAACCTGTTTCGCAACCCCACTGTGGCCCCTCAGCTAAAAACCAAGCTGGTGAATGCCGTCAGAGAGCTTGCCAAGGTGATCCTGCAGAGACGGGACAAGCCGGGAACTTACTCCAAACGCCAGGAAGAGATTCTTAAATCGCTGGGTTACCTGTAGGACATATACTTGCCTCGAGACTGGCGGCGGTTTGATTCGCATGTACATGGATGCGAGAGGGAAACGGGGGGGTTGAGAGGGGGATGGTAGCGGGGGTTGGATTTGAACCAACGACCTTTGGGTTATGAGCCCAATGAGCTACCAGACTGCTCCACCCCGCGGTACCAGACAAATAGTATACCTTTATTGCCCACCCCTGTCAAGAGCGGCCACATATTTATGTAAGCGGTTAGAGGTGGGGTTTTCTTGGTTTCTAAAGGCAACGTTCTTTGTTTTGGTCTGATTGTGCAAAGCCACTCTGCAGAAAAGAAAAACCGGGCCCGGCAAAGGAACCGCGGGATGATGGGAGGTTGTATCATCCCGCGCCGGGCCCCGGATGGATTCGCTGTTTTGGCTTCTGTCGCCTCTTTCGGGATTGCCCCTGTCGGCAGCCCATGCTTATCAGACGCAGCCGGGTGCGGCAGGGTTTCACGATAACGGACGGGTCTGCATATTTATCGGAGAACGGAAGAGGCGTAAGGGATTATTGCCCTATTGCGTTAACTTCCGTTCAATTCGATGGTTGAATGGGTGATTGGGGTCGTGGGGCCATGGGGCGCCGGCGCGCATCAGGAAGTCGGCGTTCGTCCATTGACCGTTGCGGGGATCCTTGATCTGCAAGGCTACGGAATAGCGGTTGGCGTGTTCCGGTTGCGCTGCCCCGCCGGGCTCGCAGTCGGCCGTTAGCGTCAATGTGCCGGCATATGCACCGTTCCGGAGAGCAAACTCCTTGTATGCCCGGGCCACCAAGCCGGTACCCGGATTGCCATTTTCGCGCTCGCTCCAGATCTCCACCCAGACCCGCCATTGATTCAACTCCGCGGGGATCCGCTTTAATTCAACGGGTACCCGGAAGGTGAAATGGTGGGTGCCCGGGCTCGAGAAAAGGGGCGTACCGAGGATCAGAAGCAGGGCTGTCAAGCATGTTGAAATAATGATTTTCTTCATTGAAGCCTCCGCAGTTGTTTTGCCGGAATCCACTTTTTCCCGCCCGTTATGGTCAGCTTGGTCGTGGTCAGGCGAATCGGTACAAAAGCGCTACCCGTGATGCCCAGTCGGTCCGTCTTGAGCCGCAGCGGGGTGAAAGCGCTGCCGGTAATGCTCAATCCGCGGGTGTGGACTTGTACGGGAGTAAACCCTTGACCGGTAATGGTCAGGGTGGGCGTGGTCAACAGTATGGGGTGGAAAACCCGCAATGTCTTGGGATGGATCACCCGAACCCTGGATTGCTCCGGGTCCGGGTGTCCGTGTGCCGTGCCGGCCACCGCCAATATCAGGGCCGGCGCGAACACACCCAAAAGAATTCTTTTGCGCATTACAGCTTAACGGGGGACGATTCCCGGCTTTTTGGGGTTTGTGATGGGGAGGTTTCGCGCAGGAAGGGTGGTAAAGTGCAGCTTTGTGGGCAACCACACCACTTCATCGTCAATGCGCAGATAACTACCATCCGGTACCGGGGCACCCTGGCGGGCCCAAACGACTTGGTCGTCGTAGGCGACCAGGCGCACCGAAGGCGGCAGAACCATTACCTTCTCCGTAGAGGGCTGAACAAAAGTGACTTTCATGCCCTGGGTTAATATTTTCCCCTGCGGGCCGCGCAGGACGCAGCGCTGAAAACCGGCCAGCACATTGCCGGAGCCATGCAGCTCCAGCCGCCGGCCGTCTGGAAGCACCAATACCAATTGGTTGGGCATTGGCGTTTCGACTTTTGTTCCCAAAGGCAACTCCATCTCTTTGTCAATGGCTGCCAACTGCATTCCGGAAAAAATCAACATCATGCCAACGGCAAATAAAACCAGTTTCTGTTTCATTGTTTGACCTCCATGCAAGTATATATGAAGAGGAGCCCAAGAATCACAGTAAAGAAAAAAAACTTCAATATGTCAGCTTGTTTGGCCGAGGAAAGGGCGTCGCACCCAATACACCGCCGCCCCGGGAATGCATCATGTCGTCCCGGTTGCGCATATCAGCTTGGGTTTTTTTGGCAGGCAATGCCATGTCCGGGTCGTTGCCGCATGCCAAAGAAAGTGTGTCGGGGATCAGGAGCTGGTTCGTTTCTTGTCTTTTGAGCGGGCATTTCGCAACAATTCGCTAAGGTCGGGAAAGGATTCCGGGTCCACGCCGGGGGGGAAACGGAAGCGGTCGGGATTCACCGCAGCGTCGGGAACGAAACGCACGGCTTCCCGAATGGTCGTAAAATTCGGTAAACGGATCCGGGACCGCAAGAGCAGACCGCGGTGGATCCAAAAGGTACCGCCTTTTGACTGAAACACGTAGCAGGGGAATCCCAATACCATTTCTTCCGGCAACAAGCGGATTCCCAAATGCCGCAACCGTTTCGTTGCCGCCTCGGCCCCCAAACGTTTCTTGAGGGTATCGAAATCTTGAAACGGTTCCTGCGGCGGCAGGGGGCTGCGGGATCCTTCCCTTGTCTCGACCTGCCAGGAAAAAAACCCCTCCGGGCTGATCAGGGTAATCTGATGGCGGGGTGCGGATTTCCCAGCCAAAATTCCCCCGTATACGGTTTCGTATCGAGCCTCTTTTCGACCCCACTCCGTGAAGTACACGGTTTCGTTTACCTGATGGAAGGGGCGGCGGATTCGGAATTCCAGAATCCCCGAAGCGTACCCGTACGGCCCGACTTTGACTTTTTCCTTACCGGAAGAGGGTTGACGGGAGGCCTCTCGCCCGTTGTTGACGCAGGAGGATGCCATCCACCCACAACAAGCGACCACAATCAGCCATTTAAGGCAGGGGATATTTCTTTTCACAAAGCCATTGAACACCCTTGTCCAATTCTTGTCAACGTCTGTTTGCGGTTGTCGCTTTTTCCCGGCGCGGATATAATCTTGCCAGGGGGATGCATGACGCCAGTGATGGAAAAACGTGTGATCATCGTGGTGCTCTCTGTTTGCTTTGTCATGACGCTGTCGGCGATGCACAGCCAAGAGTCCGGATTGCCCCGAGCCCGGGACCTGGGTGTCTTGGTGGGACGTTTGCCAACGGGCGCCCTAAATGCCATCACCGACGTGTCAGGGGTCCGGGTGGGTCATGTCACCATGTACGAGGGTGATGATGTGCGCACCGGGGTTACCGTGATCTTGCCTCACGGGGGCAATCTGTTTCAGCGGAAAGTCCCCGCCGCGGTTTGGAGCTGGAACGCTTTCGGCAAGTTGGCGGGCTCCACCCAGGTTAGAGAACTGGGCAACCTGGAAACCCCGGTGGTCTTGACCAACACGCTCAATGTGGGCACCGCGATTACCGCGCTGGTCCGCCATACCCTTTCCCTGCCCGGTAACGAGGCTGTTCGCTCGGTAAACGCCGTGGTTGGCGAAACCAACGATGGCTTTCTGAACGATATCCGCGGATTGCATGTGACGGAAGCGGATGTGCTCAGGGCCATCCAAGCCGCCCGCCCCGGTGGGGTGCCTGAAGGCAATGTGGGCGCCGGCACCGGGACCCGATGTTTCGGCTGGAAGGGCGGCATTGGCACGGCTTCGCGCATGCTCGGTGTGGCGGGAACGACCCCGGTGACCATCGGTGTTATCATTCAGGCCAATTTCGGCCGCAGGTTGCGCATACTGGGCGTGCCCATTCCGCCTGACCTGGGAGCGTCTCCGCCGGGCCCCGGAAAAGAAGAGGGTTCGTGCATGATCGTAGTGGCCACGGACGCACCCCTTTCTTGCCGCAACCTGCGACGCCTGGCCCGCCGGGCTTTTGCCGGATTGGCAAGGACCCGTGAAGTCATGACCGGTTCTTCCGGGGATTACGCCATTGCCTTCACCACGGCCTGGCGCATACCGCATGGGGAACAGAATCGGCCCGTTGTGGTACCGCCTTTGCTGGGAAACAACGCCATGGATCCGCTTTTTCAGGCCGTAGAGGAAGCCGTTGAGGAGGCCGTTTACAATGCCCTGTTCGCCGCCAAGCCCATGAAGGGCTACCGTGGGCGGAAACTAAGCGCGCTGCCGGTGGCTGAAGTGGTCAGCCTGCTGCGTCAGCGGGGTGCAATCAAGGCGTTGCGCAAACCCGGAATTCAATGAAGAATCAGCGGTAGGAACAGAGGTAGGCCGTGGGTTCGGTGATGGTTACCTTGAATTCGGCATCGGCGGGAACGGTAAAAGTCTCATGCCGCCCCACTTTGCGCCGGCTTCCATCCGGAAGAATGACATCCATGGCACCGGAGACCACTTCCATGATTTCCACGGTGGTGGTGCCGAAAGTGTATTCCCCGGGTTCCATGACCCCGACGGTGTACCGGTCCGTTTCCCGGTCCGGGCCCAGGCTCATCACCCGGCCGTCATAGTAGGTGCTGTAACGAATCATGCACGCCTCCTGAAACGCGATTGTACCACGTCCCCGTGACGCGACGGAAGCACACCCGGCGGACATTGACTTTCCAGCAAGGCGGTGCTAGTTTTTGATTACCATGAAAGGGCGTAGAACCGTTCTGGCGGTCCTGGCGGCCGCGTGTACCCTGGGGTTGTCCGCCGCCGCCGTGCGTCCGGCAAGAGATGTTGTGGGCTTTTGTTGGGACCGGGAAACCATGAATCAACTGGTGGATATCTTGCAGAAGACCCGGCCTCTGCCCAAAGCGGCGCCGGGGTGGGTGGCGGCCATCTGCCCGCACGACGATTACCTGTACGCGGGCCGGCTCTACCTGCCGGTGTACGCCCGCTTCAAGGCACCGGAAGTTGTGATCATCGGTGTCACTCATGGGCGGGTGCGCCGGGCATTGGGCAACCCCCAGGGCCGGATCATTCTGGACACCCATCGCCTGTGGGCCGGTTTGGGTCAGCCCGTGCAAATATCCGGACTGCGCGAGTGGTTAGACAAACGGCTGTCGCCGGAAGAACTGCTGGTCAGCGACAAAGCCCATGAGATGGAGCACTCCATTGAGGCCATGATCCCCTTCCTGCAACACTTCCGTCCGGATGTCCGCATCACGCCCATCATGGTCACGGCCATGTCTCCGTCCAGGTTGGCGGAGCTCAGCCGGGAATTGGCCCGGCACGTGGCTGCGTGGATGCGCAGCCGCGGCTTGCAGCCGGGCCGGGATGTGGTGTTCGTCATTTCCGCCGATGGCAATCACTACGGCCCTGATTTCGACAACGCCCCTTTCGGGACCAACCGATACGCCCGTGCCCGGGCGGAGGGTTTCGAGCGCAGCCTGATTCAGGAGTGCCTGCAGGGCAAACTGAACCGCTCTAAACTCGAACGGTTGCAACGCGCTCTGGATCCCCGCCTGACCAAAAACGCCCCCTTGTGGTGCGGGCGCTATTCCATCCCTTTCGGTTTGATGACCGTGCTGAATATTGTGGAGGAATGGTCTGGTAATGAGCAGCTTCACGGCCGGCTTCTGGGCTGGTCGGATACCTGGCAGGAGGGGGTTCTGCCGCTGCGTCACACCGCCTTGGGCATTACCGCGCCGTTTTCCCTGGAGCATTGGGTGAGTTTTTTCTCCATGGCCTTCTACCTGGGACCCATGGATTGAGAACTTCTTTACACCCCCGGGCGAGTCTGGCATAATACGGCCATGATCGATCTGGGCGCCAGGGTGGTGGACTGTGTCCATCTTGACGATAGCCATGTGGTCTTGAACTTGGAGGCCCCGGAAATAGCCGTTTCAGCCAGACCAGGCCAATTTCTCATGCTTGATGTTCGTGAAGGGAGCGATCCCCTGCTGCGCCGACCCCTGGGAATTATGGATGCAGAGCCTCCGCTGATCCGTGTCTACTTCCAGCTGACCGGGCGGGGAACCCGAATCCTGGCGCAACGTCGCCCGGGAGACCACGTTCAGGTCTTGGGTCCGCTGGGAAACCCTTTCCCGGACAGATCCGGCCGGCGTATCCTGGCCGTGGCCGGTGGCCGCGGTATCGCACCCTTGTTTTTCGCGCTGAAGCGTTACGCCCGGGCAAACGAAGCGTCCTTGCTCTACGGTGCCCGCAGTGACGCCGACCTTCACCTGCGGGATCGTATTGAACGCCTGGGCCTGAAATCCGTGGCTTATTGTACGGAATCAGGGGATTACGGCCGTCCGGGGCGGGTGACCGACGCATTACAAGAAATGCTGACATCCAGCCAGGCGGACATGACCATCGCTTGCGGTCCCCATGCCATGTTGGCGGCATTGGCGGCTGTCCTGGAGGACACCACGACAGAAGACTACATGTCCGCCGAAGCCCTGATGGGATGCGGCATCGGCGCCTGCCACAGCTGCGCCATCACTGCTTCCGGAGGCGGCTACCTGCGGGTCTGTCAAGACGGTCCCGTATTCTCCCGGGAGGAGATCCAATGGCGGACCTGACTGCGGATTTGGGCTTTATCCGCCTGAAAAACCCAGTGGTACCCGCCTCGGGAACCTTCGGTTACGGAGAAGAGTTCGGCGATTTCGTCGACCTGGACGAATTGGGCGCATTTGTGCTCAAGGGGGTATACCGTGATCCCCGGCCGGGAAATCCGCCGCCCAGGATCCATGAGACGGCTTCAGGTTTGCTTAATTCCATCGGCCTGGCGGGGCCTGGCTGCCGCGGTCTGGCTGAAGTCCTGCGACGGGTATCGGCCGGGACGGACACCCCCGCCATTGTCAATGTCTGCGGCGGCAGCGACGAAGAGTACCAGGAAGTGGCGGAGTTTTTCGGCGCCATGCCGGAAACAGCTGTGTTGGAACTGAACATTTCCTGCCCCAATGTGAATGCCGGCGGGAGTTGCCCCGCCCAGGATCCGGCCCACACCGAGCGTCTGGTGAAGCGGATCCGTCAGGCGGTGACCAAGCCGCTGATGGTGAAACTCTCCCCCAATGTAGCCGACATCGCTGCCGTTGCCCGGGCCGCCGAGGCGGGGGGGGCCGACGCCTTGTCTCTGGTCAACACCTTTCTCGGTATGGCGGTTGACCTTGAACGCCGTGCCCCGGTGTTTGCCAATGTTGTGGCCGGATTGTCCGGTCCAGCCATCAAGCCGCTCGCCCTGCGGCTTGTTTGGGAGGCCTGCCGGGCGGTTTCCATACCCGTAATGGGCATCGGGGGCATTCACAGCGGCCGGGATGCCCTGGAGTTTATCCTGGCAGGCGCTCACGCGGTGCAGACCGGCACGGTGAACCTGGTGGAGCCCGGTGCCTCGCTGAGGATTTTGCGGGAGATGGCCGCGGAGATGGATCGTCTGGGAATCCGCAATCTGGATATGATTCGAGGAGCATTGTCTTGAGCAAAGATCGCATTATCACCGCCTTGGATGTAAACAACCTGGAAGAGGCCGGCGGCCTCCTTGACGCCCTGGATGAGGCCCGGATATTCAAGGTCGGCCTGCAGGCCTGGCTGCGCATGGGTCCGGGACTCACGGAGCAATTGCACTTGCGGCGCAAGGAACTTTTTTTGGACCTGAAATTCAAGGACATTCCCAATACCGTGGCCGCCGCCGTGCGTGCGGTGTTGCCTCTGGCGCCCCGGTTTATGACCGTTCACCTGAGCGGCGGAGGCGAAATGATCCGGGCGGCTGCGGACGCGGCGGCCGGCTCATCATCCGTGATCCTGGGGGTCACGGTGCTGACATCCCTCTCGGATGCCGATCTGGCGGCCATGGGTGGGGGCATGTCGGCCGCGGATACGGTGCTGAGGCTGAGCGAACTGGGTTTAAAGAACGGGGTGACCGCAGTGGTGTGTTCCCCCCGGGAAATCGCCCCCCTGCGAAAACAGTTCGGCCGTGACCTGACCCTGGTCACCCCGGGGATTCGCCCGGCCGAGGCGGCAAAGGGCGACCAGAAACGCACCATGACTCCCGAAGAGGCCGTGGCCGCGGGAGCGGACTACCTGGTGATCGGCAGACCCATTACACGCGCCCAGGATCCGGGCCTGGCTTTCAGGCGCATCTTGAATGCCATTACGCCCAAGCGGCCACACGAGTTGAGATAGAGCCGTGATTCGAAAGCAAAATTATCATTCCAAGTCAATCGAGGTGAATGCATCATGACCCACAGCGACACAAAACAAACCGCCGGCGAACCCAAACCTGCACCCTTTCCCCGCAGTTTCTGGACCGCCAATGTGACGGAGTTGTTTGAACGGGGCGCGTATTACGCCATGGCCAGCTTCGTGGTCCTATATCTGGGACAGCTCGGACTGGGTGACTATTGGCCCAGCACTTTAAACGGCGCTCTATGGACCCTGGTGTACTTCTTGCCCATCCTGAGCGGCACCATAGCCGATCAAGTGGGATTCAAACGCGCCCTGTTGGTGGCGTTCATCCTCCTATCGGGGGGATACTTTTTCATGGGATATCCCGTTTGGTTCGGCGGGGAGACCCTGGATCCGGTGATCGGCAGCAGCGTCACCGCCGGCCCGGGAGTCATCGCCCCGGTGATCCTGGGCATCGTCCTCATCGGGCTTGGCGGTTCGGTGGTCAAGCCGTGCATCTCGGGCACGGTACAAAAAACCGCCGGCATGCGCGCCACCCTGGGTTTCGCGATTTTCTACATGGTCATCAACATCGGCTCCCTGTTCGGCCGCGGCATCGCCTTCGTGGTGCGCAAACAATCCAATCTCAGCCTCATTTTTGCCGTGTCCGTGGCGTGTTCCCTGGCGGCTTTTTTCGCCGTGCTCTTTTTGTACCGGGATCCCGAAAAAGAAATGGGCCAGGTGGCGAAAAAGCCCAAGAAGCCGGTGGGCCGTATTTTGGCCGACATGTTCCTGGTCCTGCGCAACGGCCGTTTCACCCTCTTCCTGCTTGCGTCCAGCGGTTTCTTTTTTATTTACAACCAGGTGTACAACGTATTGCCCCTTTACCTGGGTAAAGTGGTGGAAAAGACCCCGGCGGTTGACCTGATCACCATGGCCAACCCCTTTGTCATCGTGTTTTTCCAACTTTTGATCACCAAGACCTTTGGTCGCATGAAGCCCATCAAGTCGATTATCGTGGGTACGGTGATCATCGGCCTTTCCATGGTCATCAACATCCTGCCCATTTTCATGGCAGGCGGATTCCGCAGCATGACCCTGGGCAACCTGCTGCCCCTGGGATCCCTCTTCATCACGTTGACCGTGGCCCTGATCGCCTTCGGAGAGTTGTTCACTTCGGCCCGGACCTATGAGTACATCGGCGCTCTGGCGCCCAAGGGGCAGGAAGGACTTTTCCTGGGGTACGCCAACCTGCCCATGGCCATCGGCTCCCTCATCGGCGGACCCGCCGGCGCCGCCATCTTCAACGAGGTGATCTGCCGCAACGCCAAGGTCCTGCCCAACGGACTGCTGGATCCCGATCCCTTCTGGAACGCCGCTGGATGGCTGCTCCTGACGGGCATCGGCTTCGCCTCCGCCTTCGGCATGTGGATGTACAACCGTTGGCTGCGCAACCACCCGGTTAAGGTGTAAGCGATTCCGGCGCGGTGATCCACTGGCACGGCATGCCGGGCCGGGGTGCCCGGTAATCGGCCTGTCTATGCCCTTAAACGACTGGCTTGTGTACCCCGTGAAACGGTGGTGCTCATAATCCTCCGAGGAGATGTTCCCGCAGCCGGGTGGAAGTGGTCGGCCGTGAAAAGGTTGGCGGATTTTGCCGCGGCTTATATGAATTCTGCAGCAATTCGCGCCTGAATACCCGCGCGGGATGCCGGATGATATCAGGTCCCGGGTTTTTCCAGGCGCAGGCCCAGATCGTGCAGGAGCTTGTCCGGAACCGTTGACGGCGAACCGGTCAGCAGGCATAGAGAAGAGGTCGTCTTGGGGAAGGCGATGAGGTCACGGATGGAATCGGCGCCGGTCATGAGCATTAGGATGCGGTCCAGGCCCAGGGCGATACCCAGGTGGGGGGGGGCGCCGTATTGCAAGGCATAGACAAAGAATCCGAATTTTTCCCTGATCTCGTCATCCCCCAAACCAAGGAGGCGCAGCACCTGGGTTTGCATCGCCGGGTCGTGGATGCGGCGGCTGCCGCCCCCGATCTCCACCCCGTTGAGCACCAGGTCGTAGGCCACGGAAAGCACTTTTAGCGGATCATCTTCCAGCAAGGGCACGTCTTCCGTTCTGGGAGCGGTGAAAGGGTGGTGGTGAGAGTCCAGGCGGTCTTCCTCGGCGTTACGGAAAAACAACGGAAAATCGGTCACCCATACAAACGCCCGTTTCTCCGGATCCGCCATGTCCGCACCCAGGTGGCTGCGCAGGCTCCCCAGCAAGGGCAGCACTTCTTCCCTTTTTCCGCCCAGGAGGAAAACGATGTGGTTTTCCGGGATATCCGTCTGCCTGAAAAAGGTTTCCACTTTGGGACCATCCACCTTTATTGAGGCTTTGAATCCATCGGCTGCGGGTTTGAGCCAAAGGATGCCCGCACCGCCGCGTTCCCGCACAAAGGACTGGAGGCCGTCCAGCGCTTTGCGGGAAAACGTGTCCGCACCGGGCAACACCAAACCCCGGATCGTGCCGCCTTTGGCGATGATGCCGTCCAGGATCGCAGACCCCAAACTGGTTGCGCTGGCGGTGAAATCGCGGATCTCCAGGGGAATACGCAGGTCCGGCTTGTCGCTGCCGTATTTGTCCATGGCTTCCGCCCAGGTCAAGCGTGGGAAGGGCGTTGGTGTCGGCTCACCGATCAGGGCGAAGATGCGCGCCATCATGCCCTCGATGACGGCAAAGAGTCCTTCGGTTTCCATGAAGCTTACTTCCATATCCACCTGGGTGAATTCAGGCTGCCGATCGGCACGCAGGTCCTCGTCGCGGAAGCAACGGGCCATTTGAAAGTAACGCTCGAATCCCGAGACCATGAGCAATTGTTTAAACAATTGGGGTGATTGCGGCAAGGCAAACATCCGTCCCTTGTAGATTCGCGAAGGGACCAGGTAATCACGGGCGCCTTCCGGAGTGGCCTTGGTCAGGATCGGGGTCTCGACTTCAAGGAAATCCTGTTCGTCCAGGTAGTTGCGGATCGCCAGGGAGACCCGGCTACGCAGCCGGAACCGTTCCTGGTGAATTCGGCGGCGCAGGTCCAGATAGCGGTATTGGAAGCGGATCTCGTCGGAAACTTCACTCTTTTCGTCCGGGTAGAAGGGCGGAACCCGGGATTCCGCCAGCACGCGCACGCCGCTGGCCAACACTTCGACCTCTCCGGTGGGGATACGGGGATTGGGGTTCTGCCGCAATCTCACCGTTCCGGAAACCGCCAGTACCCATTCCCGGCCCAGGCGCCGCACCAGCTCAGGTTCAGGGAACGACTCGTCAAACACCACCTGAACGATGCCGCTGCGGTCACGCAGGTCGAGGAACGTCACGCCCCCCATCTCTCGCTTGGTGTGAACCCAGCCGAAAAGGGTCAGCTCGATGCCCTGCTGCGCCGCCTTCACGTCACCACAGAAATGCTCCCGGATTACTTTCTTCGTTGCTCCAGCCATTGCAGCAGCTCCTCCTGGGGAATGCGGACTTGTTCCTGGTGTTCCATGTCCTTTACGGTTACCTGCCCGGCGGCCACCTCTTCTTCTCCCAGAACCAGGGTCAGCCCGGCATGCATGCGGTCGCTGCGACGGAACTGCTTTTTCAGGTTGCTGGCGGAGTAGTCCACGTATGCATGGTATCCTGCTCGCCACAACTTGCGAGCCAAGGTAATGGCCCGGGGCCGGTAGTCCGGTGACTGGCAGGCCATAAAGCATAGGAGAGGTTCTTGCGCGGGCTGGGTCTCCAGGTGAAGCAGCAGCCGCTCCATGCCCGCGGCGAAGCCAATCCCCGGAATGTCCGGGCCGCCGAGATCACGAATCAGGCGGTTGTAGCGTCCACCGCCCAAAATGGCGTTCTGGGCACCCAGTTGCCCGGATGTGATCTCAAATGCCGTGCGGGTATAGTAGTCGAGCCCGCGGACCATGCGTTCGTTGACCTTGAAGGCTACTTCGTAGGCTTCCAGTCCCGCTTTCAGCCCCTCGAAATGGCCGGAACATACTGCGCAAAGGTGTTGGGTGATGGTCGGGAGTTTCGCTGCCGTGGTCCGGCAGCCGGCCTGCTTGCAGTCAAAGATGCGCAATGGATTGGTGACAATCTTGCGTTGGCAGTCGGGGCAGAATTCCGTTTCGTGTAGCCGGGCCGCCCGCCGGAGCGATTCCAGGTAATCGGGGCGACAATCATCGCAACCCACCGAGTTGATCTCCAGCGAGATGTCCCGCAGTCCCAACTCCTCCAGGAATGCGAAAGCCGCATACACCACTTCCGCGTCCAGTTCCGGGCTTTCCTCGCGGAACACTTCGACCCCGAATTGGTGGAATTGGCGATAGCGGCCTTTTTGGGGCTTGTCGTAGCGGAACATGGGGCCGATGTAAAAAAAGCGCAGGGGAAAGACGGTGTCGAACAGGTTGCCTTCAATGGCGGCCCGCACCACGGACGCCGTGTTCTCCGGCCTGAGGGTCAGGCTGCGTCCCCCTTTGTCCTTGAAGGTGTACATCTCTTTTTGCACCACTTCCGTGGTGTCACCGATACCCCTTTGGAACAACTCGCTGCGTTCAAACATCGGGGTGCGGATTTCCCGGTACAGGAACCGGGAATAAAAAGAGCGCACTTTTTCTTCCAGCATCTGCCAGTGACTCACTTCCGGATACACGATATCCCGGGTGCCCCGGGGAGCGGTGATACGACTCATAGGTACCCCAATGATTTTAGGATTTCTTCATGACGCCGGTCCAGGCGCCCCGCCCGTCCCTTGGATGCGGTCAACACCCGGGAGATCTTTAAAACGGCGTTGTAAAGATCGGACCTTATTTTGCTGCCCGCTTCGGCATCGAAGCGGTTGTGGATACCCAGCGGATCCTCATCCAGGTGAATCAACTCCACCTTTTGCTCGGGTCGGCCGGGATAGTGGATGATTTGCCAGGGCGGGTCCACGATGGAGAAGGCATCGAAAAAGGCTTCCGGGGCATAGGTCTCCAAAACGAGTTTCCGGGTCGGAAGTTTTTCCAGCAATGAAAGACCTTGCATGAAGTCGGGGGTTGGGGCCCCGGCGATTTCCAGCAGGGTGGGTGCCACATCCAGGGTGGATACCAGGTCGGCTGCCGGCGGGGCCGGGGAAACGCCCTTGCCGGCCAGGATCAAGGGCACCCGGGTGTAGACCGGGTTGAGGTAATGGATGTGACCGTAGTGCTCGCGATATTCTCCCAGGCCTTCCCCATGGTCGCCGATGACCAGAAAGACGGCGTCCTCCATCATGCCCCGCTGGCGTATGGCCTGCAGCAGGCGGCCGATTTGGTTGTCCATGTAACGGACCTGCTCCCGGTATAATCCCGGGCGGGAGTCGGGATGTTCCAGCATGCGGTAGATAAACGAGAGGCGCGCCTTGTGGGGTTTGGAGTCCCGGTTGGAGATCACCAGGGGTGAACGGGGTCGGGAGGCGATGTAGTTAATTTGGCGGCGATTGCGGATGCGGCGCCAATGTGAAGGAAATTGGATCTGGACCTTTTCTTCTGCTCCCGGTTCCGGGATCATGGAGAAATCCTGATAGGAGATGAAGCGTATCCGCGTTTTACCGGTGCCCCGGAATTCCGCGGGGATGTCCGTGTCCAGGACCAGGCGGGTGCCCCCCGGTGGGATCGTGACGTCCACGAGTACACGCGGTTGCTCGATGCTGAGGTGGCTGTGGATCTCTCGCCCGTTCTGGAGGATGCGGAATTTCTCGGAGTATCGGGGTGGAAAGTAAGGTTCGTGAGGATCGGAATAGTGGAACCAGAAAAAGGACTTTGTGTCCCGGAAGCGATCCAAGGCGGCGATGGCGTCGTTCGTGACTTCCGCGGCGGTGCGGTACCACAAGTTGGGGCGGAAGTTCTCCGCGTACAGGTCAAAACCTTTTGCCGTACCGAAATCCCTTTTCAACACGCCCAGCGAGACGGCGGCGGCGCACTTGTATCCCCGGGCTTGCAACAATTGGGCCAGGCTGGGGTGGGGGATCGCTTTTACCTGGCCGTTGTTGTAGATCTTCAGGGTGTGGGGGGGGAGCGAGTAAAGCATGTTGAGGTGGGATGGGAGGGTAATGGGTGTCAGGCAGAAGGCGTGTTTCCATGTCCGGCCGCGGGCCGCCAATTCCGCCAGGTGGGGGGTGTCCGGATTGCCCGGAATCATGTTTACGGCATCGCCCCTGGTGGTGTCCAATGTCAACAGGAAGATATGCTTGGGCTGGGAGGCGGTACGGCCGCAGGCGGCGGTCAACAGGGCCAGAGCCAGAAGTGCGAAGAGCCCGCGTTTCATGCGGCCCACTCCCGGCGTAAGATGGCGGTGACCTCACGTATATCGTATGAGACCACCCGGGTGTTTGCGGCAATTGCCATGAAGTTTGCGTCTCCCTTCCAGCGCGGCACCACGTGCATGTGGACATGGTTGCGAACGCCGGCGCCGGCCACATCGTTGATGTTCATGCCCAGGTTGAAACCCTCGGGAGAAAAACAGCGGGCCAGGGTCTGTCTGGATTGGATGAGGAGAGACCACATCTCCCGGGCCGCGTCCGCGGACAAATGATCCGGGAGAGCCAGGTGGTCGTAGGGGACCACCATCAAGTGGCCCGTGCTGTATGGGTACTTGTTGAGAATGACAAATAGGTGTTTCCCGCGGTGAATCATCAGGTCATCCGGGTCGTCCTTTTCCAGGAGATTGCAGAACACGCACCCGCCGTGGCTGCAGGGCGGCCGGGAAAGGAAACTCCAGCGCCATGGGGCATGCAGGAACTTCATGGTTCAGTCGTTGCTTTTATCGATTTCGTTTTGCAGCAGGTCGCCGATTGTGGTGATGGAATCTGAACTGGGAGTCATGTACTTTTCGATTTCTTCGCGTTCTTTTTGCTTGGCAACGGCGCGGAAGCTGAGGTATACGCGTTTTTTATCAGGGTGGGATGTGACTACAGTAGCCTGGCGCTGTTCGCCTTCCTTTACCAGCTCCTGGAGTTCTTCCGGGGTGATGCGGTTCTCGTCGACTTCGCCGATACGTACGAAACCTTCGATGTTGCGGCTGATCTCAACAGCCACACCGCGCTCGAGCACCCGCTTGACTTTCACTTCGATAATGGTTCCCGGGGGGTTCTTGGTAAAGAATTCGCTCCATTCGTCATCGGTCAATTGTTTGAGGCCGAGTTTGATTTTGTAGTTCTGGTCCAGCTCCCTGTCCAGGATCATGGCGTCGATCTCTTCGCCTTCCTTGAGGAATTCCCGGGGGGTATCGATGCGAAAATAGCTGATATCGGAAATCTTGATCGCGCCTTCCACGCCCGGGGCCAACTCAACGAACACCCTGGAATTCAGAATTTTCTTGACCACGCCTTTTACGATCTCGCCGGGATTGTGCTGGTCGATGTACTTCTCTTCGGGGCGCATTTCCAACTGCTTCAAGCCCAACTTGATCTTTTTTTCTTCCGGATGAAGTTCGATTACCTGAACCCACATCTGGTCGCCAACGGCCACGTATTCCTCAACGGTTTTGGGTTTGCCTTCCCAGGTAAGGTCCGAGATATGCAGCAGCCCTTCCACGCCGTCTTCCAATTCAATGAAAGCGCCGAAATCCACGATCTTGGTGACTTTGGCCACCAGGCGCGTACCTACCGGGTATTTTTCTTCGATGTTTTCCCAGGGGTCTTCATGGAGTTGCTTCATGCCCAGGGAAATTTTCTGTTTTTCCATATCCAGGCTCAAGACCAGGGCCTCCACCTCATCGCCGCGTTTCAGCTTGTCCTTGGGGTGGTTTACCCGTCCGTAGGAGATGTTGTCCCGGTGGACCAAGCCGTCGATGCCACCGAGGTTGATGAATGCGCCGTAATCGGTTACCGTACTGACTTCGCCTTTAACCACTTGGCCGGGTTTGAGTGTGTCAAACAACTCCTTGACCTTCTCTCTGCGTTCCTCTTCTTGGATGACTTTGCGTGAAACCACGCCGGAATGGTCCTTGGGGTTGAGGCGTGTCACCCGGAAAGTGAAGTCTTTGCCCATCAGGCGGGAGGGATCCTTGATCCGGCGGATATCCGCCTGGCTCATCGGCAAAAACATCTCCGCCCCCATATCCACGATGAAGCCCTTGTTCTCGGGAACCTCACGGATCACCTTGCCTTGGATCGGCGTGCGCTGTTCGTAAGCGGCCTGGACTTTGTCCCATCCCTGGCGCTTGGCGATCTCCTTGTGGCTGACCACGATATAACCTTCTTTGCGGTTGGCCCGCAGCGGCATGACCGTAATGGTGTCACCGGGTTTCTTGGTGATATTGCCGTCCCAATCCGCGATCTCCTTGCGATCGAGGATGCCTTCCGTCTTGTGACCGATGTCCACGATGACCCGGTCCTCTTCGATATCGATAATGATGCCTTCAACCGGTTCGTTGTCCCCAATGGTTTTAAGGTCGTATTCCTTGATGAGTTCTCCGAATTCATCTCCACCCGAAATCTGGTCGATGTCCTTGGGTTTATCCATAGTGCATTCTCCTTTAATCTATCTACAATCGAGTTCCTGATTGCTTTTTTTTGCAGTGAAATAGCGCCGCACGCGTTCGATCTCCTCCGGGGGGGTTGAAGCCCCGGCCGCGATTCCCACGGACCGGCAACCCGCGGTTTTGCGTTGCAGCTCCGTGTCGTTCAGGGCCACACTGCCTTCGATGTGGATGGTAGAGGGGTTGTGGCGCTGGGCGATACTCACCAGCTTTTTTGTGTTGGATGAGTTGTGGCCGCCGACCACCACTACGCAATCCACTTCCGGGGCCAGGCGCCGCACGGCTTCCTGTCTTTCCCGGGTGGCGTCACATACGGTGTTGTGCGCATCCAGGCGATCGGCTCGCTCCAACAGGATGGCTTCGATCTGCCGGAAAAAATCGAGGTCAAGGGTGGTCTGGGCCACCACGCCCATCACCGGCATGGCCGGTACGGACCGGGCTTCTTCAAGGGAGTTCACGATAATGGGGTCGGTTGCGTAACTGCTGGCCGCAATGATCTCCGGATGGTTGCGGTCGCCAACGATAACCACGGGTATGCCCTGGGATTCAAAGCGCTGGATCAAACAATGGGTTTTTTTTACCAGCGGGCAGGTAGCGTCCAGCAATTTGAATCCCGCCGCCCGCAACTCGGCGTCCTCGTCCGCGGGTATGCCGTGGGTACGGATTACCAGGGTTTTTTGAGGATCCGCGGCGGATTTATCCCGGATACACTCCACGCCCTTGCGGGCCAGATCGGAAAGGACGGATTGGTTGTGGATTAACTCACCGAGAACCTGAATGTCCCGTCCTTCTTCGCGAAGTCCATGGATTAGTTCAAGGGCTCTCTTGACGCCGAAGCAGAAGCCGGCCTGATCTGCAATGCGAACGATCATTATACGTATACGTATCCATCCGATTATTGGGATTTTGACTTACATCCTATACCAAATCCGCCCCCATGTCAAACGCCGCCGGTTGACGAATGGGGGGGTTACGGGGTATTCTCTGGTCATGCTGCGCATATTCAGCGGATTGTACAAGGGCCGCAAGTTGCGTTCCGTGAAACACCCGGGGGTGCGGCCCACCACGGCGCGGGTGAAACTGGCTTTTTTCGATGCCATGCAGGCGGAAGTCAGGGAATCAGTGTTTCTGGACGGGTTCGCCGGCGTCGGCAATATCGGCATCGAGGCCTTGAGCCGCGGGGCCCGCTACGTGGTGTTTGTGGAAGAGTTGCGCGAATGCGTCAAGGCGCTTTTTTACAACCTGGAAAAGATCGGCGTACCAAAGGATCGCTACCGGGTTATCAACGGGGACTACAATCGCAGCGTGATCCGCCTGGCCAAGGACGGATTCAAATTCGACCTGGTGTTTTTGGACCCACCCTACGGCCTGCTGGAACACGCCGACCCCGTCAAGGTGGTGGCCAAGCGCGGCTTGCTGGCTCCGGGCGGGCGCGTGATCCTGGAACGTCCCGTACTGAGGGATTTCTCCTCCCGCTGGTTGAAACTGGTGCACAGCCAGAAGGTGGGAAACCGGCGGCTGGAGTACTACGGGTTAAAGGAATCGTCGGAGCCGTCCAGCCCCGATTCTGCCAAAATGGTCTGAAAGCTCTCCGGGTCGACGTGGGTGCGGGGATTGGAAGGTGGTGAGCATCCCTGGGCCGCGGCGATGGAGAGGTCATAGGTGCCTATCTTGCGGGCCAGGGCCATGATCTCCACCTTGTCCAGGCCGATAAGCGGGCTGTAGACGGGCAGGCCGGAGCGGGTGCGATAGGCCGCCAGGTTGCTTAAAGTCTGAGAGGCCACCTGGGCCAGGCTGTCTCCGGTGACAACGCCCAGGGCGCCGACTTGGCCGGCCAGTTCACCGGCGCGGTGATGCATGAGGTACTTGCAGATGATGCAGAGGTAAGGACCGATGCGGCGGTTTTTGCGCAGTTCCTCGAAGCGTTGACTGAAGAGGTCCCGGTGGCGCAGGACTTCCAGGCGGATGGACCGGCCCGAGGCATAACGTTCCAACTGCTGGCGCAGGCGTTCGACTTTGGCGGTGTCGTCTCCCCCAAGTGAGAAATGGAGCAGGATCGGCTCCACACCGCGTTTCATCATGAGGAAAGTGGCCACCGGGGAATCGATACCGCTCGATATAAGGGATACCAGTCTGCCGGCGCTGCCGTAGGGCATACCCCCGAAGCCGGGAATGCGTTGGTGAAATACAAAGGCCGCGTCCCGGCCGATCTCCACTTCAAGGTTGAATCCCGGGGCGGTCAGTTTGACCGCGGCGCCGGTGTCCAGGCGGACCCGTTCGCCCAGGAGCCGTTCCACTTCCGTGGAGATAATGGGAAACCCCTTGTCCACGCGTTGGCAACTGATGCGGAACGTGCCGGCTTTGCGCACCTGCGGATAAAATTCCGCGGCGGCCGCTTCAATGTCCTCCATGCGGCGGGAAACTTCCCGGGCGGGGCTGAATGAATGGATGCCCAACACCCGTTCCAGGTGAGCCTCTCCGCTGACCCCGCGGACGTAGATGCGTCCCCGGGAGCGGTCCACTTTTCTATAGTCAACGCCCTCATTCTTCAGGAAGCGCCGGATGTCGTCACACAACAGGTTTTCGAAGTGCGCTCGATTGCGGCCTTTCAGGCCGATCTCGCCGTAGCGCACGATCAGGGCTGTGGCGGTCATGAGGAGGAATCACCGGCGGCGTTGAGCGCCTCGTCGTTTCCGGTCAAGTCCTGCAGGTGCCGGATAAGGATTCGGCCGGTCCGGTCCCGATGGTATCCCCGGATCACCCGGCGCTGGCTTTCCAGGACCTGCTCGCGCAGGCTCTTGTCGCGCAATACGCGGTCGCACAAGGCCGCGGTTTCAAGCAGTGATTTGCGTTGGAGCAACAGGCCGCCGCCCTGCATGGTCTCGGGCACCGCGCCCGCTGCAAAGGCCACCACCGGGATGTCCAGGTGAAAACTCTCCGGTACAGGCGCACAAAACCCTTCGTGTTCACTCATGTGCAGGTATAGGTGGGCCAGACGGAAGTAGGAGATCAACTCGTCTTCCGGCACGTGCCCGGTGAAGTGGACATGGGGGTTTTCCAAGCGGGCTACCATTTTCTGCAGGGCCGAGAGGTAGCGCTCGAAACCACGGTACTCCCCCACCAGCAGCAGGCGGGAGTTGGCATTGAAATGCCGCTGGTAGAAATGAAACACCCGGATGACGTCCTCGATTCGCTTGTTGGGAATGATGCGTCCCACGTAAAGGATGTTTGTGCGGCCGTCGGCGAAGATGTCTTTGATCACCGGCACCATGGGACGGGAAAACTTCGTGAAGTCCATGACCAGGGGCAGCACTCCCGTGGGCGCAAAGCCCAGTTCCCTCAGTTCCGACTCGTTGTAACGTGAATCTCCCAGGGCCAGGTCCACCTTGCCGACCAGGTTTTTCAACTCCACCCGGCCCTTGAAGCAATCCTTGGCCAAAACGCGGTGGTAGTCGAGAAAGAAATGGTGGGGCGTGATGTTGTGGTAGATCATGACCTTGCGGTCCGGCAAGCGCAGGAAGGTCTTGGTGACCGGAGATCCGATAGAGAAATGGAAGATCACTACGTTTTCCGCTGCTGAGTACTTGGCGTATTCCTTGTAGTTGATGATCTGGCCGGCATAGCGGGGGTGGTAGAACAGAGAGAATATCTCTGATTCGATTCCCCGGTCGCGGAGGTAGTTGCGGATCTCCAGGGCTTCGTTGCCGATGGCGTCGCCGTATGAATAGGAAGTCAGAAACTGGTGGACCTTCATGACCCGTCGTGGAGTTTCTTTTCTACGGCCCGCTGGCGTTCCTCAAGGAAGGCGGCCTTGTCTTCCAGCACCTTGATCTTGGTTTTCAGCAGTTCTTCCTCGATTTTCAACTTGGAGGCCTCGACGATCATGTTGTTGATGGTGTTGTGCAGGAGCTTGACGTACTCCTTGCTCTGTTGAACAACGGGGACCAGGCTTTTCAGGTGGTGCAAGTCCTGGCGGTTTGTGTTGTGCAACTCCACGACCAGGTTCTGCAGGTCCGTGCGAAAGGGGCGCAGCATGAAGCGCATTATCGGCATGAGCAGGCGCCGGAACACACCGAGTACCTTCTTGGCCGCTCCGCCCTCAAGCTCCGGTTCCAGGTGAAAGGGCTCGAAGGGCTTTTCGTCCTGACCGGGATAGAGGTGGTTCTCGTAGACATTGGGGATTTCAAGGAAATCCGGCAGCGGCTGCAGCTCCATCTCCTCGATCTCGTCGATCTCTACCTGGCGCAGCACTCCGGACGCTTTTTTCTCTTGGATGCGGCGCTGGATATCGGCCATGATCTCACGCACGTCGATGTCTTCGGCGGCGGTGAACAGGGATGCTTCCTGCGGGGTTTTCGCCTCGTCGGTCATTGTGCCCCTCCTGGGCGCTTCCTTCGCGGTTTTCAGCCCCCACCCTAGCATAAGGGCGGCGATCAAGTCAACCGGGATAAACGGGTGCCGGGGCGGAGATACGACGTGCCGAGTCGAAGGTTTTTTTTATTTTTTGAGTGGCTCGGGGCCACAAACGGGCCTTATGATGTTATATTGTAACGTTACGGGCGGACACTTTATGCGGTGCCTTGCTCGTGTAACAAGGAGCGAGGTCAATGATTTGGATCGATGATAACGCATGCATCGTCTGCGGGAAGTGCGCCGAGGCCTGTCCTGAGGGCTTTGCCATGGAGCAGGACCGTGTTGGGGTGAAAGATCCCGCGGCTCCCTGCGTTGCCAAGGCCATGGCGGTCTGCCCGGTAAACGCCATTCGTATGGATCGGGGCGTCAATCCATCAACCCCTGAACAGGACGTTCCAAGCCCCGGCGCTGTTGCGGGGAGAGGTTTGGCACAGGGCCGGGGTTCCGGCATGGGTAGAGGCCAGGGCCGGGGTTCGGGCATGGGACGTAGGGGGGGCGGCGGCCGAGGCCAGGGTGGCGGCCGAAGTGGTGGTCGCGGCGGCGGCAGGGGGAGGTGATACCTTGCCCTGGGTAAAAACGACAAGTTGTACGGGTTGCGGCATCTGCGTGGAAACGTGTCCGGTGGGTGCCGTCACCGTTGAGCGTGAAGCGGCCTTTATCGACATGACCGTCTGCATCCGTTGCGGCCTTTGCCACGATGCCTGCCCCGCCGGTGCCGTACACCATGACAGCGAGCTTGTCCCGGATGAAGTGGCCGCTCATATGCAGCGTGCCCGGGAGATCATGGCGGCCTGCCGAAAACATTTCGGGGATGGTGAGGAAAAAAAATGCCTCGACCGGCTGATCCGACACTTCAACAAGGAGCGCAAGGTCATTGATGCAACGCTGGCCGGATTAAGGGAAATCGCGGGAAAGGAGGGGCAGGCATGAATCCAAGCAGCCGTCCCCTTGAGCACATGGTGTTCGGGCCCGTGCCGTCGCGACGGCTGGGCAAGAGCCTGGGCATCAACCACATTCCGGCCAAGCATTGCAGTTTTTCCTGCGTTTACTGCCAATTGGGCCGCACCGATCGCATGGGGATTCGCCGCCGGGAATTCTATCCGCCCCAAGAGATCCTTGACGCCGTACGCACCAAGGTGGAAAAGGCCCGGCAGGCCGGAGAAGAAATCGACTACCTCAGCTTCGTGCCCGACGGCGAACCCACCCTGGACATTCACCTGGAGAGAACCATCGCTGGGCTGCGTCCGCTGGGCATTCCCATCGCGGTGATTTCAAACGCCTCCCTGATGGGGGATCCGGAAGTGCGCCGGGCCCTGGGTCAGGCTGATTGGGTGTCCCTGAAAATGGACGCGGTGAACGAGAAAACCTGGCGCGCCGTCGACAGGCCCCATGGTGCGCTGGCATTGAACGTCGTCCTGGAGGGGGCCCTGGCGTTCGCGGAGACGTTTGCGGGAAAACTTGTGACGGAAACCATGTTGGTGGCGGGGCTCAACGACTCCGAGGCGGAATTGGCGGCCCTGGCGGCTTTTCTCGAAGAACTACGACCCCATACGGCTTACATTTCCATCCCCCTGCGTCCCCCAGCCGAATCCGGGGTATTGGCGCCGGATGTCGCGGCCGTGACCCGGGCCTGGCGAATATTGAACGGCGTCGTAGGGGCGGTGGAAACCCTGACGGGCTACGAAGGCAACGCCTTCGCCGCTTCGGGCGACGTGGCGGCGGACCTGCTGAGCATCACCGCGGTACATCCCATGCGCGAGGACGCTGTGGAGGAATTGTTGGTCCGCTGCGGCGGCGGTCGCGAAATCGTCGAGGACCTGGTAAAAAAAGGCCGGATCACCCGTACCGAGTTTGGCGGCCGGCATTTCTATCTGCGCAATTTCAAAGCGGAAGCGTGATTTATCGGACCGTCTGAGTAGGGGAATGAAAAGCGCGCAGGTCGGTTGCGCGGAAGGTCCATTCCGGAGTGGCCAACTCAGCCCCGGCGGGCAGGCGGTACCAAGGAGAGAGTTTCGGATCATTGAGGTTCTTGAGCACATGCATATCCTGTGCGGGCATGTAGCTCTGGGCCAACAGGAAAATCTTTTCTTTTGATTGTTCATGCCGGGCCAGGTCCACCACCAGTACGGCGTGGCCGGGAAATCCGCCCTGGACAAAAACGTCTCCGCTGGTTATGGCAGCGATTGACGTCGGCGTCATCTCTTGGGCCAGGGAGTAACTCCCCGCATAGATGAAGAGGTTGGAAAGGTATCGGCGCAAGGCGGCATGGGACGAGTCTGCGGCGGCGGTACGCCGCCAGGTGACCCGGTTGCCCCGGATGACCGGACGTTCTCCCCGGGCCCAGCGCGTGAACGCAGAGAGATGTCCCGAAGTGAAGTGGAAGGCGATTTCATTTAACCGGCCGCGGGAGAACAGGTACTCCGCCCGGAGCCGAATCACGGCATCGGCGCATTGTTGGAGATTGCGCGGCCCGGTATCCAGGGCGATCACCGCGTGGTGAACGGATTGGTTGCCTTTCTTTTGTTTGTTGAAAAGAAATACCGGGGTGCCGGCGGGCTTCAGCGGCAGTCGGCGCAGCCAGCTCGCAAAAGATCCCGGCGCGAACGTGGCCCGGGTGAATCCGGCCGGCGTGGGGATCCGCTCAGCCAGGGCTTCTCGAACCTCGCCTGCGGGTAGCCAGGGGTAGAGATAAGGACCTTCCTGCACAGGCAGAAGCTGGAACAGTCCACAGATCAAAAAAAGCCAGCTGCAACGCATGGTCCTCGCCCTCTACCGCTGGATTCGCGCCCAGCGGGAAGGTTACGGCTGCTGGACGAAGCCCAGGTCCAGACCGTGGCAGTCCCGGGCGCGCAGCAGGCGCACCCCGTTGGGCATGGTGTCCGGCCCGGAAAGGATCTCCACGCCTTCACGTCCCAGGTGGGCCGCCGTGGCGTCCAGGTCATCCACATAGAACCCCAGGGACACTCCCGCGGGGATCTCCACGGGAGTGCCGTCGTGGATGAACTCCAACTCGATGCCGCCGCCTTCCATAAAGGCGATCTCCATGCCCGGCCGCGGGGAAAAGCGCCGCGCCACGGTCATGCCCAACACCCGGGAGTAGAATTCAATGGATCTTTCCAGGTCTACAGTATGCAGGGTAATAAAGTTGACGTTCATGCACCCATCATACCATGTTGAAAATGAAATCGCCTGCGGAGAAAAACGGAGTGCCACATGGAGTTTACCCGTCTGGGAAGGTGGGTGGAGGGAGGAACACGCGCCCGGAGGGATTCGAACCCCCAACCTTTTGATTCGTAGTCAAATGCTCTATCCGTTGAGCTACAGGCGCATGACCAAACCGGATTATACGAAAATCAACCACGCTTTGCAACACCCGGCTGGAATTGGGGCTAAGGCTGAAGTCGAGCGCTTGGTTGAGGTTGTCCGGGGCATAGCCGCGTAAGCCCTTTTCGCCTCTCGGGACCACACCCGGACTCAGTGGATGGAGGGCTACGGCTTGTCGACCTCCACGCGGCTGGTCACCTCGAAGTAGCGGTACTTTTCGTACTCCTGGGTCAGGCGGTAAAAATTGACCCGGCGTCGGCCGGATTCAACGGTGGGCTGGAGCACGGCGTGGCTTTCTCCTTGCAGGGCGAAGGGCTGATATACCCTGGATTTGCGCTTGACGACCTGCTTGTCGAACACGTAACTTTCGGAGAACTCCGCGCTGGAGGGGAAGCGCAGCCCCCGGCGTTTCTCCAGGTACCAGTGCACCACGTTCAGGTCGAGTTGCGCGGACATCTCCTTGGCCGCGGCCTCCAGGGCGGCGCTGCCGCTTACACCACGCGGGTACATCTCGATCTTGAGCACCGAGCCGTCATCCACGTCCATCCATACCCTGCCCCGGGCCAGCGGCCCTTGGCCCTCTAGTCTAGGCGTTACTTCAATAACGGCGCAATGGCATTTTTTCAAACGCCGGGAGTCCAACATTTTAAAGCGGTAATTCTCCCGATTCCGTTCTCCCAGCAAGGTTACCGGCAGAAACACGGAATATTGGGCCTTGAAGCGGGTCTCCAGCTTGGCGCCCGGTTGATCGACCATTTTTTGACCCCGCTGAACCAGGATACGCTGTTCAACCACCTCTCCTTGATCGGCTACCACCTGGTAGTCGTATCGCCAATGGTTCTCCACCGGTTCCACCCGTTTGCTCAGGGGGTTTCGTTCCAGTATCTTCTCTTTCACCGCTTCGTTGCAGGTGAAATGGAAAGCGGCCCTTTGCAGTTTTCTGCAATAGAGTGCCGCCCGGTCCAGCATGACCTGCAGCCGCGGATCCATGGGGATCCGGGGTTGCGGAACAGCGGCGGCGATGGTTGCCCGGGTGTAACCCCGGGCGGTATTGCCCGAGATGCGGTCCCGGACGGCAACCGCAAGCATGTAGTCTCCGGGGCCGGGGAAGTTCACTCCCATCTCCACCTGAACGGATTCACCGGCGGGCCGTATGATTTTTTTGAAATTCAGGGTTTTCCCCGCCCGGGTTTCCGTCTGCACCGAGATATGCACGTCCCCGACAGGGTTGCCGGTTTCCCCGGTCTCGCGCAGGTAATCGGAGATTTGGAAACGCAGTGCTCCGTTTTGCCACAGCGGTGCCGTCATCATGAGAGGACGGATCTCCCGCGGCCGCAGCCGGCGTGCGTAAACAGCCTTAAGGCCCGGCCTGTTGACCTGGACCTGAATTTGGGGTTTTCCCGTTCCCGGGGCCTTGGGTTTATAGGTGAGCACGTAATAAATATCCCGACGGGCCGCCGCTTCTTCCAGCGCTTGCCGCAGCCTGGTGGTATCCTGCACGTCACCGCCGGTATCCCTGGCGATTTCGCGGAACGCCGATTCCCAGGAAGAGAACAGGGGGAACCAGCGCAGGTAATCGGAGTCTTCGAGCTCACCCGCGGCATCGGAAAGGAAAAGGTGGAAGGTGGCGCCGGCGCCGATAAACATGGAACGCAAATCAAGTACGTCCGTGGACATGTCCGTGGCCATGCGCATTCTGCGATCGCAATCCTGGACAAAGCGTTTCATTGTCTGATTGGTTTCAAGGGAAAGATAGGTTTCCGTAAACAGCCGGCTGTTCCTGTGCAACAAGGGCAGGCGTTCGTTCTGAAGGAACAGCAGTGCCCATTTCTCAACGTTAACCGCGCGCAGGGCCGTGGCGAGGCGTTGCATCATCTGCGGCTGGGCGTGAAGCCGCTGCAAACGGTATTCCTCCAGGACACCCCTATACTGATTCTGGAAGCGGTTGATCAGAACGATTAGGGGGGTCTTCAATTGTCCGGCGGCCAACAATGCCAGGTTTTCATGAAAATCCCGGGCATAGCTGTTCAAGTGACGGATCATGCTGATTTTCACTGCCTTTTTCTGTTTGAGGTCCGCGGTCACTTGGGCAAAGAAAGCCGCTAATTCGGCTTTTTCCCTGTCGGGATCTTTTATCTCCAGGGAATGCCTGTCACTGGCCAGGATCACCCGGTCGCCGGGGCGGAAAATCTGCTTCTTAAAGTACTTCCAAGCCTGCGGCCAGTCCGGACTTTCCTCGTTCCACCACAACAGGAAAAGAAACAGGCGACTCCGTGTCTGTGTTCGCGCACTTTCCGGTTCTTTTGGTTCGGCGGGCTGCCTGGGAACCAGGGCGCGCCACACCTCCCGACAGCTGGTGATTTGCATGGTGGCTTTGTTTTCCAGCAATCTGAAATCCCCCCGCGTCAAGCCGGCTACGGGCTCGCCGCCGTCAAAGACCCGCACAACCAACTCGCGGTTGGTCACTTCGACTCGTTCCACCACTGTATCCTGGCCGGTCAGGATGCAGCTCAGGACAGCCATGCCCAGCATCCGCAACAGATATGGCTTTGTGTGTCTCATGGTTTTTCCCCTTTGAGCAATTGTGTGACCTCGTCCAATAGCATATACGTTTCAATGGTTTCAATCCGATGACTTGAATTGGGGAAGATTGTGCGCATTCGCCGCATTGATTTTCCCGGCCGGGTTGGTTATCCTTCAGGCGATGACTGAAGAGAAGTGGTCGTTTTACCGCAAGGGGTACAAACCACGCGGTGACGCCTATGCGCAGGCCCGGGAGTGGGCCGCCGGGCGCATGTGGCTCCCCCGACTGCTGTTGCTTTTCTACATGACCTGGGTGCTCTTCCAGTCCCTGGGCGACCCCCTTTACCAGAGTATCTTCAAGGCCCTGAACCTGGGGGTCCATGAACTCGGGCACTTGGTCACCACGCCTTTGGGTCAGTTCATCAGCATTGCCTCGGGATCGCTCTTTCAATGCCTGGCCCCGGTGGTGGGCTATTTCATGTTTCGGCGCCAGGGCGACTGGTTTGCCCTGGGCGTGGCCGCTTGGTGGCTGGGGACCAATCTGCATGATGTCGCCGCCTACGCCGGGGATGCCCGCAGCCGCAGCCTGACCCTGGTCACTCCCTTCGGCGGGAGTGAGATCATCCACGACTGGCATTACCTGCTTGCACGCATGGGGCTGCTGGAAAAAGACCTGGCCATTGCCACGATGTTGCGCCTGGGCGGGTTCCTGTTCATGTTCGCCGGCATCGCCTGGGGGGTGGTTATGGTTGTATGGATAGTCCAGAATCGGGGAGAAAACGGGAAACCCGGGGTGACAGCGTAGGGGCTCGGCGCGCTGTGCCCCTACCCGAAGGCCCGGTTCATTTTTTCTTTTCCGGGTTCTCTGCGAAAAGATCCAGCAACTGCTCCGCTGCAGCAGTGGGCAGGATTTCGCCGTTATCGATGCGGCGGCGCAAGTCAGGGATCTCCGCTTTTATCCGGGAATCCCGGTAGAAAGTGTTTTTCAGGTGTTCTTCAATTAGGGCGAATACCCACTCTTCGGCCTGCCGGCGGCGGCGTTCAGCGAACACCCCGGAGGACTGCGTCAATCCGGCGAATTCCTCTACCATTTTCCAGATGTCCGGAACGCCATCGCCGGTGAGGGCGGAGACCGTAGTGGCCCGGGGCTGCCAGCCAGGCGTGGCCGGGGTCAGGTACTTGAGGGCCAGGGCGTATTCGCTGCGGGCCGCTGCGGCCCGGGTGAGGTTGGCGCCGTCGGCTTTGTTGACCACCAATGCGTCGGCGATCTCCACCACGCCTTTTTTAATACCCTGCAACTCGTCACCGGCGCCCGCAATCATCAAGAGCAAAAAGAAATCCACCATGGAGCGCACGGTGATCTCGCTCTGGCCCACGCCAACGGTTTCCACCAGGATCACGTCAAAACCCGCGGCTTCACATACCAGGATGGTCTCGCGGCTCTTGCGTGCCACGCCTCCCAGGGTACCCCCGGAGGGCGATGGTCGGATAAAGCACTCTTCCCGGCGCGAAAGTTTCTCCATGCGGGTCTTGTCACCCAGGATGCTGCCGCCGGTAACGGAGCTGGTGGGGTCCACGGCCAGCACGGCCACGCGGTGGCCGCGTTCTATGAGATACAGCCCCAGGGCCTCGATCAGCGTACTTTTACCCGCACCGGGAACACCGGTGATGCCCACCCGCAGGGAATTGCCCGCGTGGGGCAGCAATGCATTGAGCACTTTCCGGGCCGTTGCGGTGTGCCGGGGGGCGTTGCTTTCGATCAATGTGATGGTACGCGCCAGAATGCCGCGGTCCCTTGCCAGTACGCCTTTCACGTGGTCTTCCACGGAAAGGTCGCGTACCCGGAGGGGGGGACTTGTGGGGGCGGAGGGTTTCCTGTCAAGGGAAAGGCCGTCATGGCCGCCGGCAACGCCGCGACGGATGGATACGGCAAAGGCGTCTCCACCGTTATCGGGTGCCCAGTCGGGGGCCTTTCCCCGGTTTTTGCCCATGATCAGGTAAACCGCTTGCGGACTTCTTCCATGATCCGCTTGCCCGCCAGGGGGATGCGGGTGCCCGGACCAAAAATGGCCACTGCCCCGTGTGTGTAGAGGAAATCGTAGTCTTGCGCCGGGATGACCCCGCCGCAGACCACGATGATGTCTTCGCGGCCGAGCTTGCGCAATTCCTCCACCAGGCGCGGAAGCAGGGTCTTGTGCCCGGCGGCCAGCGAGCTCATGCCCACGATATGGACGTCGTTTTCCACGGCTTGGCGGGCGGTCTCCTCGGGAGTCTGGAACAGCGGGCCCAGATCCACGTCGAAGCCCATGTCCGCGTACGCGGTGGCCACCACCTTGGCACCGCGGTCATGGCCGTCCTGACCCATTTTGGCAATGAGGATCCGCGGCCGGCGTCCCTCGGCTTCGGCGAATGCATCCGTCTGGGCGCGGACTTCCGCAACCATCTGGTCTGCTTCACCATGTTCGTATTCCCTGATGTACACTCCGGATATGGTCTTGGTCATGGCCTGATACCGTCCCGCCACCGTCTCGATGGCATCGGAAATTTCCCCCAAAGTGGCCCGTTTGCGAGCTGCGTCCACAGCCAGGGCCAAAAAGTTGCCTTCCCCTGATTCCGCGCAACGGGTGATGGCGGCCAAGGCTTCCCGGACCTGTTTGTCATTGCGTTTTTGCTTGATCTCTTCCAGCCGGCGGATCTGTGAGCGTCGTACCGCTGTATTGTCCACTTCAAGTATCTCGATGGGGTCTTCCTCTTCCAGGCGGTAGCGGTTCAACCCCACGATGACTTCCTGGCCGGAATCGATGCGGGCCTGGCGCCGGGCCGCGGCTTCCTCGATGCGCATCTGGGGAATCCCCTGTTCAATGGCCCGGGTCATGCCGCCCACGGACTCCACTTCCTGGATATGGTTCCAACCGCGTGTCAGAAGTTCCCGGGTCAAAGACTCCACGTAGTAGGCGCCGCCCCAGGGATCCACGGTTCGGCAGATCCCGGTTTCGTCCTGCAGGTACAATTGGGTGTTGCGGGCGATACGGGCGGAGAAGTCCGTGGGCAGGGCAATGGCCTCATCCAGGGAGTTGGTGTGCAGGGACTGGGTATGGCCCATGGCCGCGGCCATGGCCTCGATGCAGGTGCGCACCACGTTGTTGAAAGGATCCTGCTCCTGAAGGCTCCAACCGGAAGTCTGGGAGTGGGTCCGTAGCGCCATGGACTTGGGGTTCTGCGGAGAGAAGCTTTGGATCATGCGTGCCCAAATCAGTCGGGCCGCCCGCATTTTGGCGACCTCCATGAAGTGGTTCATGCCCTGGGCCCAGAAAAAGGAGAGCCTGGGGGCAAAGCGGTCTACATCCATTCCCGCGGCGATGCCAGTGCGGACGTATTCCAGGCCGTCCGCGAGGGTGTAGGCCATTTCCAGGTCCGCCGTGGCGCCGGCTTCCTGCATGTGGTAACCCGAGATGCTGATGCTGTTGAACCGGGGCATGCTTTCAGAGGCGAAGCGGAAAATATCGGCGATGATGCGCATGGACATGGCGGGGGGATAGATGTAGGTGTTGCGCACCATGTACTCTTTCAGGATGTCGTTCTGGATGGTTCCGGTGAGTTTTTCAGGAGATACGCCCTGTTCCTCGGCGGCCACGATGTAAAAAGCCATTATGGGCAGCACGGCTCCGTTCATGGTCATGGAAACGGACATCTGGTCCAGGGGGATGCGGTCAAAGAGGATCTTCATGTCTTCGACTGAGTCGACGGCGACGCCAGCCTTGCCCACATCGCCTTCCACACGGGGATGGTCGGAGTCATAACCCCGGTGAGTGGCCAAATCAAAAGCCACGGACAACCCTTTCTGCCCGGCGGCCAAATTGCGGCGATAAAAAGCGTTGCTTTCTTCAGCCGTTGAGAAACCGGCGTATTGGCGCACCGTCCACGGGCGTTGAACGTACATGGAGGCGTAGGGTCCCCGTAGAAAGGGCGGCATGCCCGCCAGGTACTCCGTGTGGTCCCATTTGCCCCTGTCTGATTCTCCGTACAGGGGTTTGCAGTCGATCTGTTCCATGGTGCGCCAGGAGAAATCCTCGGGGGCTTGGCCGGTCTCGCGGACAAAGGCCTGGCGCCATTCCGTTTCGTTGCCCGCAGCTGGTGAAAAAGTGTATTCGATTTTGGAAAAGTCAGGTCGTTTCATTTCTCCACCACTCCTATGCGTCTCTGAATGCGGGCCAGCAGGTCCAGGGCGTCCGCGCGCAGGTGAATGAATTCGTCGACTCCGGCCCGGCGCAAGTCCTCAACTTGGGCTTTGGGATATCCCGCCACCACGATGGTGATGTCGTTCGTCCGTTCCTTGAGGGTTTGCACCAGGGGCGGCACCAGTTCGGGGTAGGTATCGTCGCTTGAGCAAATCACCACCACCGGCGCGCCGGAATCCGCGGCTGCGGTTGCGGCCTGTTGCGGGGTGTCGAAGCCGGCGGGGGATTCCACGGCGAAACCGCCGGCCTCGAAAAACCCCCTGGAAAACTCGGCCCGGGCCTTGTGCTGTGCGGCGGGGCCCAGGTTGGCCAGAAAAACGCCGGGATGTTTTCCCGTGCGCGACCTGTAGGCTTCACTGCGGTCACGCAATTTTTCAAAGGGTTCAGCCGCGCGACAGGCGGACAACGGTTGGATGCCTGCCGCTGGTTTCGATCCTGCGCGCAATGTGTGCAGGATCTCATGAACACCGGCACCTGTGCGCAGGGCCTCGCCGCCGCGGGGAATCCAATCTGCGGGCTTTGAGTCGGCCGCTCTTTTTAGAGCGGTACGTGTCCGGTCTTCCTGGCGTCGGGTACGCAGCGTTTCCATGCGCCGGTCCGCTCCGGGTGAGTTTTCCGGGCCGGCCGGCTCGAGGGGAACCGTTTCTTCCTTGATATTGGCATAGTGGCTTGTGCCCACAATCACCGTGCGCCTGGTGGCCACACCAGCCGCCCGCTCGGACTGGACCTTGAGGATTCGTTCCTGGGGGAACCCGGCGGCTAGCGCGTTGTTCATGCCCCCCCGGGCTTCCACTTCGCGGAAAAGATCCCAGGCCTGTGCGGCCACTTGATGGGTCATCATTTCAACGGCGTAGGCTCCGCCGGCGGGGTCGATGAGGTTGCGGAAATGACTCTCCGCGTCCAGGACAATCTGGGTGTTGCGGGCCACGCGCCGGGAAAGGGAACCGGGTACGCGATAAGTTTCATCAAACGGAGCGGTATGAATGCTGTCCGCCCCACCGACTACGGCGGCGAATGCCGCGGTGGCGGCACGCAGGATGTTTACATGGGCATCGTACCGGGTCTGGTGGTAACGCGAGGTGCGGGCGTGAATGGGAATGCGCCTTGCCGCGTGGCCGCCGCCGAAAGATTCGACGGCGCGACTCCACAGGATGCGTGCGGCCCGCAACTTGGCGATTTCCATGAGGAAGTGGGTGCCCACTCCGAATACGAAGCGAAAGCGGGGCGCCGCCTGATCCACGGGAATTCCCCGGGCCGACAGGTCGGCCAGGTAATCCACGGCCGTAGCCAGAGTAAAGGCCAGTTCGGAAACAGCGTCGGCGCCGGCCTCATGGTAGACGAGGCCGTCAGCGGCCACCACTTGAATCCGCGGTGCCCGGTTTGTGGCCCAATCCACCAGAGCGGCGGTTTCATCGTGTGCCCGGGTTGTACCAAAAGGCAGGGTGCCGTTGCGCACCCATTCGCCAAACGGATCATGAACGATGCTCCCATGGAGGCGACCCAGGTCCAGCCCCTCCCTCGATGCATGGTCTTCCAGCATCATGGCCACGGCCAGGCCGGATGTGCCGGCCATGAAGTGGATGGGGCAGGCCGTCCAGTCTACGCCGGAAATCAAGGCATTAAGATCGTCCGTTCCAGTGAGATAGATGCCGTCACCGGCATCCAGGCGGGGATCCATTCCGTTGCGAAAGGCTTGAGAAAGCACCACCATGACCGATGTCTGTCCGTGTTTCAGGGCGTCCCGCAGCGCTTCTCCCGCTTCACCGGGATCCGTGTCCGCGGTTTCCTGCGCGATTTCCCAACCTGTTTCCAGGTGGCCGGCGGCTGTGCCGCCCCGGGATCGGGTGAACAAGCCCGGAAATTCCCCCATGTGGGGAAGAGGCGCTATGTCCCCGCGCAGGTAAAGGGGCTGGATGCTTATCCCTTCCGGGGTTTTCGTGATCAGCTTTTTTTCAAAGGGCGCGCCCTTGAGGCCGGCTTCAGCGGCGGTTTTCCACTCCGAGTAGGTATGGGCAGGAAATCGTCCCTTCAAGTTCAGTTCCTGCCCCAATTCCACGCGGGCGCTGGAGGTTTCTCTTTCAGACATGACCCAAGACTCCTGTTTTTCGGGAAATTTCAATGAATCTCAGATTATACTCGAGACTGCTGCTGAACTCAACCGCGACCTGGCGGGGTAAGCCAGCGTTCCCGCCACAGGCTGAACTGGATCAATGCCCACAGACGATGGGAGTGGTTCTGTCGCCCGGACAGGTGTTCGGTCATCATGCGGCGGACGGCCTCGGGACGGAAGAGACCCCAGTCGCGTATCCGGTCATCGGACAGGGCTTGGTGCATCAACTCTCGCAAATCCGTATGCAACCAGTTTTTTATGGGAATGGAAAATCCCTCTTTGCGGCGATGGATCACCTGATGGGGAAGGATCCCTTCCATGCACTGCTTAAAGAACCACTTGGTGGTGTTGCCGCGGACTTTCCATTCCGGTGGCAGGGAAAAGGCCATCTCCACCATGCGGTGGTCCAGCAGGGGGACCCTGGCTTCCAGGGAATTGGCCATGCTCATGCGGTCAACCTTCACCAGGATGTTGTCCACAAGGTAGGTTTTGAGATCCAGGTAGAGGTCGCGGTTGATGCCGTTGAACCGGTTTGCCCGCAAGAAGTGGTCGGAAAAGGGTTCTCTCCGGGTTAGGGGCTGGAAGAATTCAGGCGCCATGAATTCCGGAGAGTAGAGCTCCCGCTTGGCCCGCGGCGAGAGGAAAAGCGTCCAGCGAAAATGGCGCTGGTCCGAGGTATTCTCAAGGCCTTCGCTGAAACGCTTGATGCGGTTGACCAGGCCTTTTTTCTTTTTTGAAGGGGGAAAAAAATGGGTCAGCCGGGCCATGGCGCCATGCAGGGGCCGCAACGGCGGCGGATCCAGGAAACGGGCCATCCGCTGGGCGATGTAATGCTCGTAACCGCCAAAAATTTCATCTCCGCCATCGCCGGAAAGGACCACGGTAACCCGCTCCCGGGCCGTGCGACTTACCAGGTAGGTGGGAAAATTAGAGAAATCACCCAGGGGTTCATCCATCGTATCCGCCAGGCGCAAAACCAGCTCCCCGATATTTGGCGTCAGGTTGCGCGTGTAGTGACGGGTGCCGAAGGCGTCCGCTACTTTCTGGGACCACGGCAATTCAGAGTAGGATTTTTCTTCAAAGCCGATGGAGAATGTCTGTACAGGTTCTTGAGTGTGGCGGCTCATCATGGCCACTATGGCACTGGAGTCGACACCCCCCGACAAAAAAGCCCCCAGGGGGACATCTGAAATCAGTCGGCATTTAACGGCCTCTTCCAGGAGTGCCAGGAACTTTTCCTTTTGCTCGGCGAACCTGGGTGCTTTTCCTCCTCCGGGGCCGACATCCCAGTATGGTTGGATCGCAATGTGCCCGTTCTCCCATACCAGGCGGTGTCCGGCCGGCAATTTGCGGATGTCCCTGAATATGGACAGGGGGGCGGGGATGTATTCAAGGGACAGAAAGTAATCCAAGGCCTCGGTGTCCAGCCGGCGGGGCATGCCGGGGTATTCCAGGATGGATTTGATTTCCGATCCGAACACAAGATTTCCGGTCACGGGGTCGTAATGATAGTAAAGGGGTTTGATGCCCAGGGGGTCCCGGGCCAGCACGAGGCGGCGCCGGGGGGCGTCGTGAATGCCGATGGCGAACATGCCCGTGAGTTGCGTGACGAAGTCGAGTCCGTGGTGTTCGTAGAGGTTGACCAGGACTTCCGTGTCCGTACGGGTGCGGAAACGCACACCTTCGGCTTCAAGGTCCCGGCGCAATGCGGGGAAGTTGTACACCTCCCCGTTGTAGGTGATCCAGCATTTTCCGGAGTCGGATGCCAGCGGCTGGTGCCCCGTCTCCAGATCGATAATGCTTAGGCGCCGGGCCGCCAGGCCGATCTCTCCGGTGTAATGAAAACCGTCGTCATCGGGTCCGCGGTGTACAATACGATCGTTCATGCGCCTCAGGACCTGGGGGTCGGCTTTCGGGTCCGGTTGCACAAAACCACAGATACCGCACATAAGGTTATTGCTCGAATCCGATATGCACCTGGACGCCCAGGTACCGCCGGTCCTCTTGTTGCGGATCCGCGAAAAAGGGGCAGTATTCGTGGCGGCTGCGCACCCGGAAAAAGTAGATTTGCCGCTGCTTCATGGCAAGCCCGTGCACGTGGTGGCGTGCGCAGTCCACGTTTACCATGAGCTCCTGGTTGGGTTGCAGGCGGAATTCCTTGCGCAGGTGTTCTATCTGCAGGACAACCCGGTTTTCCACCGGGATGTTTTTCAGTTTGATGCGAAAATGGCGGACAGGCCCGGGCATGACGGTAAACAACTCGGCCGCTTTGCAGCCGTTGGTCCAGAAGGCGTTGTCCTCCAGCGGCCAATTGTTGTCGTTGAGGAAATGCACGGTGTAGCGGCCCAGGTTGTCTCGTACCAGGCGGCCGAAGGCCCGGGGGTTCTCATTGGTTTGTAACGCCTGGTATTGCGTTTTCTCAGGGGGAAAAAGGTTGATGGGGAAGGAAAGCCCCGCGCTGCGGGCGTAGGTGGAATGGTGGGCCGCATCCATGAACAGGCCCGGCAGAAAAACCAATCCCACCAGGATGGGCACCCAGGTCAAGCGCATGGGGCGGTGTCGGTAGCCCAGGAAAAAGAAAAATGGCAGGATGCTGAAAAGGTAGCGGTTGCCCACTGAGCCGCTGCCGCCGAAGTAATTGTCCGGCGTCACCAGAATGAAAAACAGAATTCCCGCGAAAATCGCCGCCAAAACCAGCCAATCCTCCCGTTCTCGCTTCTGGAACAAAAACAGCATCAGGATGAATAGCGCCGGGAAAGTGTAGATGAACATGCCGGTGAAGCGACCGAATACAAAGTAGAACAGGTTCAGGGCTGCAATTTTCGGAGAGAGGTAGAAGCGTTGCCAATAGTTGTCCGCAGTCATTTTATACCCGTCTTCAAACCGGTATTCCGGTTTTTCAAAGGGGTAGCGACTGTAAAAAGTGCGGCGTTCTCCGCCCATGAAGTTGATCTGCCCGGTCTGGGCGTACAGGAATCCCAGCAACATGGCGCAGACCAATACCGTGATCAGGGACAGGGCGAGGAATCGCTTCCAATCCTTGCGGAACAGGAGGATCAGGTAGAGAATGGCAATGGGCAATGCCGTGTTGGGTTTGGAAAATACAGCAAAGCTGAAACACAATCCGGAGAGGTAGAACCAGCCGCTGCGACGAAAAGGGTAAAAAAAACAGAACAACCCGGCAAACACCACGAAGAAGTTGAACAGGTCGGCGGTAATCCACCAGATGTATACGGGAACCACCGATGCAAGAACAAATACCAAGCTGAACTTAAATGAATGCAACTCATCGTGATGGCGCCGCAGCAACAGGAATCCCATCCAGAGGCAGAGCAGGATCATCAAACCGTTGAAAAGTAGCAGGCCGCTCTGTCCGAACAGGCGGAAGAATGGTGCCGCCGCCAGGGGGTAGGCAAAGGACTTGGCGTAGAACAGGCGACCGTCTGGGCCCTTTTTCAAAAACAATCCCAGCGGTCCGGTATAGAAATGACGGCGGATCCGTTGAATGTCCCGGCGGTTGTATTCCAAATCACCGTCATGGGCCAGGCTCTGGATGATTGAAAAATACGAAGATTCGTCTGAAAGGAAGCCGCGACGCTTGGACAAATGGGTGGCTACTGAAAAAGCCAGGACGAATACCAAGGCAAACAGAAAAAAGTTACGGATATTGGGTTTCAAGGCCACTTTTGCGTGGACACAGGCCCACCCCTTCCACCGGTTCGGGAAAGCATGGACTGCCGCTTCCGCTATTCGAAGCTCTTGACCGCTTCGTTCTCGTCGTTAAAAGTCTCGAACACGGTGATCAGCTTGGTGACGGAGAGCAGGTCTTGAACCTTGTTGGTCAAGTTGACGATCTTTACCATGCCGCCCCGGTTCTTGATTGAGGTATAAGAACGCACCACTTCGCCCAAACCGGTTGAATCCAGGTAGGGGACGTCTTTGAAGTTGAAGAGGATCTTTTTTTCCTCGGCATCAACGGCCTGGTTTATCGTCGTACGCAACTCATCAATTCCCTCACCGGCGAGGATTTTGCCCTTGATGTCGAAAACAGCGACATCACCTACTTTCCTCTTTTCAATTTTCATCCTATTTCTCCTTTTTCCCTTGGACTTTGTTGACAGCCGGAATATAACATATGCCTCCGACCTTTTCAACGAGGTTCCGGGGATGGAGGTTCGCCTCCATCCCCGGCTGACCGATTTAATTTATTCTTCTTCGCCGGATTCGGGACCACTTAGAATGCCCGCTTTCTCCTCGGCTTTTTCCTGGAGTTTGCGGAGCAATTCATCGGAAAGGTTAAAAGTCAATTTGATATGATCGGCCGCAGCGGTCAGGTTGATGTTGCCCACCAACTCAGCCACTTCAGGTCCGGCCATTGCACCCATGCCCTTGAAACCGTTGAGCATGGTGACCATCTGTTTGTTGGCCGCTTCGTCGCGAGAGATCAGCTTGAGTTCGCCGTTCCAGGCGCCGCCGCCATGATCCACGTGTCCAAAGATCATCTCAGCCTTGGAAAGATCCATCTTGAAAGGTCCGCCCTGCTGGCCGGCCTGCTTCAGTTTTTCCGGGAAATCGAAAACAAAGGTCATGGCCGCGCCGGATTTTACTTGATCCAGGTAGGCTTTCTTTTCCTTGTTTTTGAGAATACTGTCGCCTTCTCCCTTCATGAGGTCGATCACCCGTTTGGCCTGAGCGGGCCGCCCGGCGGTGATCAGGGAATCGGGCAGGAAGGCGAAAGCCATGTCATCCCCGTCATCGTCCTTGGCCATAAAGAGTTCCTGCCCCTTGTATTCCGTGGGCGTCAACTCTTTGCCTTCCTCCTTGATGATCGCCATGATCTTCTGGCGGTCCATTGCAATTTTCGCCACAATGACGAAATCCGCATCGTCGCCGGATGATTGGAAATCACCGAACAATCCGAAAGCCACCGCATGCAGGTCTTTGCGCAAGTCGATGCCCGTTTTCGCCATGAAGTCTTTGTAGCTCTTGAAGGCCTTGTCCGTGTCTTTCTTGTCTTCCTTGGCCTCCATGTCCGCGAGCATCTTGTTAAAGAAATCCAACTCGCGGATCTTTTCGAAGTTCATGGTCATTACCCCGGCGGCATCGGCCGGGATCATGGACAACAGGCTTACGTCGGCGCCACCCGCCGCCTTTTCTCCCCCACCGCAGGCGGTAACCGCGAACACAGCGGCAATCAGTACACCGGCGATTGCAAACGTACGCATTCTTTTCATAATTCCTCCTAAGAAGCTATGGGTTACCCTTTCAGGGTAATGGCAGACGGGCAAAAAATCAAGAGGCTCTTTATGAATAATCGGGGTTTTCGGACCTATTCACGGGACCAATAAGACCTGTCGGACCCATCCATAGGGCTTATGCGTCCAATGGCCCCGATAATGATTGACTTTAGCCGCGGGCGGCCCTAAAATAACCGAATGAAGGGTCCCATCGCCGCTGTCGTCTTGGCGGCGGGTCAATCCCGCCGCATGCGCTCTTCCCTCAGCAAGGTCATCCACCCGATTCTGGGACGTCCCCTTATTGTTTGGTTGTTGAACCACTTGTCCGACGCGGGAATTCCCATGGAAAACACGGTGCTCGTCTGTGGCGAGAATCTTGCCGAGGTCAAGCGAGCCGTATCGGGGCGGCCTGTGCGTTTTGCCGTCCAGTCTCCGCCTTTGGGAACGGCTCATGCCCTGCTCAGTGCCGCAGAACATGTGGCGGATTTTTCCGGTGATCTGCTGGTGACCGTGGGTGACAACCCCTGGGTTACTTCGGAAGAAATTCAGCTTTTAATGAAGCAGCATGCTTCGGATGCAGGGCCGTGCACTTTTTTATCGGCTCGATTCCCCCATAAACCGCCAGCATATGGCCGGGTGATCCGCGCACCAGGCGGGGACGTCGAGGCCGTAGTGGAAGAAATGGACGCCACGCCGGAACAATTGAAATTGCGCGAGGTCAATTCCTCGATTTACCTGTTCCACAATCCCACGGTCTGGCCGCTTCTCTCCCGCATCTCCAACAACAACCGCAAGCACGAGTACTATTTGACCGACATTATCGCCATTCTGCGTGAACGCCGCCTGCGGGTGCAAGCGGTATGCGCTGCGGACTACCGGGTGGCTCAGGGGATCAACAACCGATGGGAATTGCAAGCGGCCGAAAGGGAATTCAACTTTCGCGGATTGCGGCGCCTGGCCGTTGAGGAAGGGGTGACGATTATGGATCCCGCCACAACCACGGTGGAGTGTGACGTGGAAATCGGTGCGGACACGGTTTTGTTTCCTTGCACCTACATCGGTGCGGGCACCCGGATCGGGCGCGATTGCCGTGTCGGTCCTTTTGCTTGCCTGCGCAATGCGGTCATCCCCGACGGCGGAGTGGTGGCCCCCGGTTGCGGGGACGCATCCACGGACTGATGTCCATTACCGCCACGGCACCCGGACGCATCTGCCTGTTCGGCGAACACCAGGACTACTTGGGCTTTCCCGTTATCGCGGCGGCCATAGATCGAACCATTGTCATCCATGGAGAGGCAATGGAGCCGCCCCGGGCGGAAGTGGACTTGCCGGACGTGGGCGGCCGGGAAGAATTTGATCTTCCTCCGGACCGTTATGACCATGCCCGTGATTACCTGCGCAGCAGTGCTGGTGTGCTGGGCCGCCGTGGACTGCTGGGGATGCGGGGAGTCCGAGCCGTGGTGCGTGGAAATATCCCCATTCAATCCGGAACCTCCTCTTCTTCCGCGCTGGTGGTGGCATGGATCGGTTTTCTGCTTGCCGCCGCCGGCCACACTGAACATGCCCGGTTGCTGGACCCCGGCATGGTGGCGGAGCTGGCCTATACGGCTGAGGTCATCGAGTTCAACGAAAGTGGTGGGCGCATGGACCATTACGCCTCCGCCTGCGGCGGCGTGATTTTCCTGGAGATGACTCCCCGCTTGCAATGGGAGTCCCTGCCATCCCAGCTGGGTGAATTCGTATTGGGGGATTCGCGGCAACCCAAGGACACGTTAAAGACACTGACACGCTTGCGTCATGGGCAGGATGAGGGATTGCGTCAGCTCATGACGGCCGCGGGAGTGGTTGACCGCTTGCGGCTGACAACGGAACACTTGTCTGGAAACTGCCTGCATGCCGTAAGCCGAGAGTGGCGGGATTATGCCCAAGCGGCTGTGGAAAACCATTGGATCACGCGGCAGGCGAGAACTCTGCTCAAGGAGCCCAACCCCGACATTCAGGCCCTGGCTGTTTTAATGAACCGATTGCAGGGGGTGCTGCGGGATAAATTGCGGGTGTCCACGCCGCGCCTGAACGCCATGATCGATGCCAGTCTCGAATCCGGGGCGCTGGCCGCCAAGATAAACGGCTCTGGAGAGGGGGGCTGCATGTTTGCCTGGTGCCCCGGCAAGCAGGACGAGGTTTGCGAAGCCATCAATCGTGAAGGCGGCAACGCCATGGCCATCAACATCGGTCCGGGATTGCGAATTGAAATGCCGGCCAAAGGGGTGGAAAAATCCAAAGCGTGACGACATCAATTCGGACTTGCTTTCTGGCCGACTTGAAGATGGATCCACGCCGGCGTTTGAGTTGGCCCGCCGAGAATGAGGCGCGGGGGCATGGATTGGATGCCCGCTTTCCCGGCCTGCCGTTGATCGTGGTGGATCCGCAGCAACATGTGATCTGGGGGCATTGCCGGGTGGAATTCCTTTTGGGGAAAGGTGTTGACCAGGCGGCGGTGATGGAGGTTCGCCTGGAACCTCTGGCGGCCCTTTTCATGGGGTTCAATCTTCTTCAGACGTTCTTTTCGGCCAATCTTTACGAAAAGCTGAATTTCGCGGCATTGGCCCTGGAGGCGTCGGATCCGGCGGAGATCCACCTTCGCACCGGGCTGGATATCCCCTTGAATCCCGGCCTGATCTCGCAATTGCCGGTCCTGCTGGGGAGCGATTTCTCTCAGTTGATGCGGGAAGGGCGCATTGCGCTGCCGGCGGCCCGGGAGGCCGCCGCCATGGCGCCGGATTGCCGTCGCCCGCTTTTGCAGTTGATGGGGCAGATCCGTTTCACCGCCACACAGGGCTTGCGCCTCGTATCCATGGTGCGGGAGATCCAGGCCCGGGACGGCAGCCGCGTCGAAGAGGTGTTGAATCAAGCCGGGAAAGCGGCATTGCGAAGCCCGCAGCGGCCGGCGGAAGCCGTACTCGACCACCTGCATGCCTTGCGCTATCCAAGGGCAACCGCTGCGGAAAAGGCGTGGAGTGAAAAAATCGCCCGTATGCAACTGCCGCCGAAAATGCAGGTCACTCATGCGCCTTTTTTTGAACCACCCGGCCTGGAGGTTCGCTTGAAACTGCCCGATCTCGGGGCATTGCATCGCCTGGCGAGGTTTCTGGAGCAAACACTCCCGCCTCAGGATAATGGTTGATATCACACATACGTTGTTTTATAATAGATAGGGATTTCCGGAGAGGTAATCATGGGAACGGCAACCACAATCGTTGTATTCGTAGTCGCCCTGCTGGTTTCAGTCGCGTTTCTGCTCCTGGTTTTGACCCTTGTGCCGGCCATCAATCAATTGCGTTTGCTGATGGCCGACTTGGAGAAAACTTCCGAGCAGGCAAGAGAATTGACCATCAAGCTCCAGGGCGTTGCCGAGCGCGTGGACGGAGAGGCGGAAAAAGTCGGGGAAATCATTGAGTCCTCAAAGAAATCCCTTCATGTGGTTTCCAAGACCCTCAGTCTTGTCAACCGGAATGTCCTGCGCAAATCCGCCGGCGTCATGGCCCTCATCCCGGCCTTCCGCTTCGGTTGGAACATGGTTCGAAAAATGAAAGGAGGTCGATCATGACCGAGAGAAACGGTTTCGTATCAACGATGTTCAGCTTTCTCACCGGGGCCGCAATCGGGGCGGGTTTGGCGTTGTTGTTTGCCCCCCAGTCCGGTGAGGAAACCCGGCGCAAGATCCGGGAAACGGGTAACCAGTTGTCTGAAGATGCCCGGGAAAGTTATGAGCGCCTGGCCCGGGACGCCCAGAAAGTAGTCGAGCAGGTAAAAACCACCTCAGAGAAAACCCTGGCTCAGGTAAAAAGTCTGGTAAACGAAGCCAAGGGCAGCATCCAGAGCGCAGCTGAAAAAGAGACACCACGTCCGGCCAAAACCACTCGCAGCCGGACAACCAAGGGCTGATTTTTTTTAATTCTGTAGCCAGGAGACCTCCGCATGCTGATCCATAGTATTAAAGCCAGGGAAATACTAGATTCCCGGGGCAACCCCACGATTGAAGTAGATGTGTTCCTGGAGTCCGGACTCTTCGCTTCAGCGGCGGTCCCCTCCGGAGCATCCACCGGGGCTCATGAAGCCTTGGAACTGAGGGACAACGACGCTGCTCGTTTCAACGGCAAGGGGGTCCTGAAAGCGATTTCCAACGTTACCGCAGTGATCCAGCCCGCACTCAAGGGGATTCCCGTTCTCCAGCAGAAAAAGATCGACGGCATAATGCGGGAACTGGATGGTACCCGGGATAAGTCCAGTTTGGGCGCCAACGCCATGCTGGGAGTTTCCATGGCTGTGGCCAAGGCCGGTGCCGCTTTTTGCGGTTTGCCCCTTTACCAATACCTGGGTGGCATCCCCGCCTGTCGCATGCCCGTCCCCATGCTCAACATCCTCAACGGCGGTGCCCATGCGGACAACAGCGTGGATCTTCAGGAGTTTATGATCATGCCCGTCGGGGCACCCACTTTTCGTGAAGGTTTGCGCATGAGCGCGGAGGTCTTTCATACCTTAAAGAAAGTGCTGAAGGATCGAGGCCTTAACACCGCAGTGGGTGACGAAGGCGGATTCGCACCGGATCTGGCTTCAAACGAGGACGCCCTCAAGCTTATCGTGGAGGCCATCGAGGCGGCTGGGTTCCAACCCGGCAAAGACCTGGCCATTGCCCTTGACCCGGCGGCGTCGGAGTTTTTCCGAAACGATCATTATGTTTTTCACAAGTCGACAGGGGAACGCCTGAAGCCGGAAGAGATGGTTGACTTTTATGTAGATCTGGTTGAGCGGTATCCAATCGTGTCCATTGAGGATGGTTTGGCGGAGGATGATTGGTCTGGATGGGAGATCATCACCCGTCGCCTGGGGGATCGGATCCAGTTGGTTGGAGACGATCTGTTTGTGACCAGCAGTGAGCGCCTGCGCATGGGGTTTTCCCGCAATGTGGCCAACTCCATTCTCATTAAACTGAACCAGATCGGAACGGTTACCGAAACCGTTGAAACGGTCCGCCTCGGCCAGAATCATGGGTATACTGCGGTGGTTTCCCACCGTTCGGGCGAAACGGAAGACACTTTTATCGCAGACTTGGCCGTCGGTTTGGGAACGGGGCAGATCAAGACCGGTTCGGTCTGTCGCAGTGAACGCATAGCCAAGTACAACCAATTGCTGCGGATTGAGGAGGAGTTGGGCGATACGGCCGTCTATCCCGGCGCCGGCGCGTTGCCCCAAAACCGTGGCGGTTGAGGTTTTCAAGGCGCTATCCGACGCCTCCAAGGTGACCGACTGGATTCGAATACGGGGGGCCCGCACTCACAATCTGCGGAACATCGATCTGGACATTCCCCGGGGCAGAATCATCGCCCTGGTAGGCGTGGCCGGGGCGGGCAAGTCTTCCTTGGCGTTCCATACCCTCTATGCCGAGGGTTATTCCCGCTACATGGAGTCGATTTCACCCTATATCCGCCAGTTCCTGGACAAGCTTGAGAAGCCTCCCCTGGACGATGTCACCGGCCTGCCGCCCGCGGTGGCGGTCCGTCATCGCCATCCCACCCGCAACCCGCGTTCCACCGTCGCTACCAGCATCGACCTGTATGATTACTTCCGAATCTTGTTCGCCCGGGGCGGGCATTTTTTTTGCCCGGGGTGCGGCCAGGCCCTGCGCCGCTGGACGTTGGATGAAATCGTAAGCGACCTGTTGTCCCATTCAGGGGAACGAATCAGTATCGCTTTCGATTATAGAGGCGACATCCCTTTTCTGGTCAACCGCGGGTACTATTTCCACTGGCAGGCGGGGCGATCCCTGCGCATGGATGGCACCTTGACCGACAAGGATATCTTGGTTCTGCTGGATGAAATTGAGGTGGAAAAAGATCGGCGTGAACGGCTTTTTGAAGCGGTTGACCGGGCCATCGCCCTGGGCCGTGAACGGGTGGTGGTTCTGCGCAATGGGAAAGCGGTTTCCTATCCCGTCAGTCTGCGTTGTCCCCATTGTCAGGTCACCTACCCGGATGCGGATGAAAACCTGTTCTCGTTTAACAGCCCCCGGGGAGCCTGTCCACGCTGCCGCGGATACGGCGATCTCCAGGAACCGGACCCGGACAAGATTTTTGAGCCCGGCCTTTCCCTTGCTCAAGGTGCGATTCGGCCGCTGCGAACACCCATTCATCGTTCATTCCGGGAAAGGATGCTGACGGCCGCTGAGAGCCTGGGCATCGATGTTCAACGGCCTTTTTCTGAGTTGCCCCAAAGCCAAAAAGACCTGATTCTTGGCGGGGCGCCTGGATTGCCCGGGGTGCTGGAATGGTTCCGATTCCTGAAAACAAAGCAGTACAAGGTCCAAGCCAGGGTGTTGATCAGCCGCTACTCGTCTTATCGTTCCTGCCCGGAATGTGGGGGTGCACGTCTCAACCCGGAGGCCCTGGCCTACCGCGTGATGGGATGCAACATAGCGGAGCTGGCCGCCATGAGTATCGGTGAGGCCCGCCGGTTTATCGACCAGCTGGATCCGGAGCAACTGGCCGGACGAGTGACTCCGGACGTATTCCGGGAGATCCGGGCCAGATTGCACTACCTGGATCAAAGCGGGTTGGGATACCTCACCTTGGATCGCCTGACGTTCACCCTCTCCCGGGGAGAACATCAGCGACTGAACATGGCCTTTATTCTGGGATCCACCTTGTCAGACTCACTGTTGATTCTGGACCAGCCTTCCGCTGACCTGCACCCGGCGGAGAGCCGTCGAATCAAGGGTTTTCTCAAGGCATTGCGAGAAGCCGGCAATACGGTGATCATGATCGAGCACGATCCGGAATTGATTGTTGCCTCTGATTGGGTGGTGGAGCTGGGCCCCGGCGCGGGTGACGCCGGCGGCCGCGTGGTGTTTTCCGGATGGACAAAGAATTTCCTGGCGAACACACACACCCTGACCAGCCGGTATATGCGCCCCGCCCTCTCCGTTGAGCCGGGGGCTGCGAATCCGAAAGCCATGTTGACGTTCCGGCACTTGACGGCCCATAACCTCAAGGGATTCGACATTCGCTTGCCCCGGCGGGGATTGACCATGGTGTGCGGTGTCAGCGGCGCGGGAAAAACATCCTTGCTGCGGGAGGAATTGGCGATCCGATGCTCCCGCCCCCGGGGAATCCGCAAAGTGGAGTACGTGGACCCGGTCGTATCGCCCGGCGCATCCCGTTCCGGTGTCGCGTCGTTCATGGGGGTATTGACCGGGATCCGTGAGTGGTTCGCCGCGCAACCCGCAGCAAGACGCCTGGGGTATACAGCCGGGAACTTCTCGCCCCGTTCTCCCCGGGGGCGTTGCCCGGCCTGCAAGGGCCGGGGGGGCGAAGAAGTGGAGATGCAGTTTCTCCCGGCGGTCTGGATTCCCTGCAGCGAATGCGGCGGATCCGGATTGAATGCGGAGACTTTGAAGATCCGCGCATTGGGATTCAACCTGGTGGAAATGCTGGACCTAACGGCAACCGCAGCGGAAAAGCGCCTGCAGCCCCATTTACCGGCAGTGGCGGATGTGTTGGCGTCTTTGGACGAAAACGGCCTGGGCTACCTGCACCTTTCTCAATCTTTGGGGGCCATGTCGGAAGGCGAACGTCAGCGCCTCAAGCTTTGTCGCTACTTGGTTAAAGGCAACGGTCCGATACTCTACCTGGTGGACGATCCTTCCTATGGGCTTCATCCTGTGGACTTGGAACGAGTCACAACCCTTTTCCGGCGACTGATCGATGCCGGGCACACCGTTGTGGTGGCGGACCACAATCTTGACCTGCTGACCAAATGTGATTGGGCGATCGAGTTGGGCCCAGGCGGCGGTGAGGCCGGCGGCCGGTTGTTGTATCAGGGGAGAGTCGCAGGCATTCTGCGGCATGAGGAGTCCCTGACTTCCATAGAATTAAGAAAAAAAATCGCCGCCCTTCCGTCGTAAAATCAGGCAATTCATCTTGAGCCTTCCGGCGGTGTTTTTCCCGGACTCCCCGCCTTCACGGCCCGCAGGCACACAACCTCCTGCGGGTGATTGCTTTTGCCCGTTCCGGCTTTCCCGTGGGTAGGAAATCTCCCCAGGAAAGGCAAGCCCCGGAAAAAAAAAGTGTCGGCCTTGACAAATGGAAAAATCTCTCATTAAATACTAAATTGTATTTGCAAAGAGGAGCTGGCTATGCAGGAAATGGAGATCCTTTCGTGGATTACCCTGGACGCGCTAAAAGAAGCCTCCACCCGCATCATTGACACAATCGGTAACCTGGACACGGATGAACAGATGTCCCTGTTTTGCGCCATTGAAGAAGACTATCTGGAACTGCATTACAGTGAGTTGGAAGCCAATTACCTCCGACGCTTTGATGATGAAGACGAACTCTTTAAACAGATAGCCAAACGCCGGGAAGAACTGGGGGATGATGAGTCGCAATCCCTGGAGTACTTCGAGGATGATGATGCCTATAACCGGGATGATGAGGAAGACGACTTTGATGGATACAACATCCGCACCGAAGAGGAAGACGATACTTTCTAAACTGGAGCAGCGGTGCGAAAGAATGCGAGTGGCATAAACGGGGAAAAAGACCCTGCGGCTTCCCGACGCAGTTGGGTGGACTATTCCAGTGTGGGCCTGATGTTCCCAGTTTCCATGGCCGTTGGTTTCGGTATGGGGTACGGCCTGGACAGCTGGTTGCACACCGCCCCCATTTTAACCATCCTGCTCACTCTCTACGGTGTCGCCGCCGGTTTCGTCAATCTCTACAAAGTGACCCGACGCCATGAACGCTGACAAATCCCACCCCATCATTCGCCGCGTATTGCGGCTTTCCATGGTCCTCCAGGCGGTGGTGGTCGTGTTTGCTGTGGCTTGTACTCGGTCCCTGCTTTGTAGTATAATGGCGCTTTCGGCCACCTTGATCGCGCAACTGGGTTTCGTGATGATGATCCGCGCACTCGACCGCTACATGAGGCTGCGGCGGGGAATGGGACCGTTCTTCCTGGTTTCCCTGGCTAAGTTGACCATTATCGTGGTGTTTTTTCTCATCGCCAGCCGCATTTCCGAGCAGGCTGTGTTGTTCTTCCTGCTGGGGCTGTCGGTTGTGATCATGGCCGTCCTGATCGAAGGCGCGATCCAGCTGCTGAGGAGTTTGACCCATGGAAGAACACAAACTGGTAGTCGTTGAGTGGGTTAACGGGCTGCTGAGAGGCGTGTTGGGCCTCTTCGGTATTCACCCGGAAGCCCATGATCTGCTGCCCGCCCACGTGGTGATGGCGTTTCTCGTCACCATCATCCTGGTCGTTCTCTTTCGCTTGGGGAGCCGACACCTGGAGCTCTTTCCCAGTCGCATCCAAACGGTAATGGAGATGATTTACAAAGCCTTTCGATCCCTGGTAGACGATGTCATCGGGACCGAAGGCCGACACTTCATACCGGCTCTCGGCACGGTAGGGCTGTTTATCGCCAGTTGCAACCTCATCGGCTTACTTCCGGAAATGGCGTCGCCCACGGCGAATTTGAATGTCACCGTGGGTTGCGCGGTGTTTATCTTTTTTTATTACCACTACCAGGGAACCCGTAAACATGGTTTTTTTAAATACCTGCGCACCTTCGCCGGGCCGGTTTGGTGGATGGCTCCGCTGTTTATCCCCATTGAAGTCATATCCCATTTTTCCCGACCCCTTTCGCTTTCCATGCGTCTTTTTGGAAATATCTTCGGTGAAGACCTGGTGATCATCATTATCGCCTCCATCGTGCCCTTCGTCGCCCCGTTGCCCATGATGGGACTGGCCGTGTTCACCTCCCTGCTTCAGGCGTTTATCTTTGTCATGTTGTCGGCCATCTACCTGGCCGGCGCCATGGAATCGGAACATTAATTCAGGAGGATCATAGATGAAAAAGAAATTAATGTTGACCTTGATTGTATTCGCCGTCATGACCACGCTCATGCCGGCCGCGGAAGGAGAAGTCCGCAACGTCCCCGATGCCACACCGCTTTTTTTGTGGTCCATCATCGTGGGCGTGGCGGCCCTGGCCCTTACCGCCATTCTGGCTGCATTCGCCCAATCCAAAGCCATTCGTACCGCTGCGGACAACATTGGACGCAACCCCGCCGCAGGCGATACCATCCGCACCGTCCTGATCATCGGCTTGGCATTGATCGAGTCCCTGGTGATCTACGTGTTGTTGATCGATCTGATTATCTTTTTCGTTAAGTGGGGCAAGTACACTTTCTAGGGCGGATTGACCATGGGGACGGGGGGGGGCGAACCTCCCCCGTCCCGGTTTCCCGTCAATGATCATGGTTGCCAGATGGAAACGATTCGGTCGAACGCTGTGGGAATCCCTGAAGGATTTCCTGCGGGAGGACGGGCTTGACAAAGCCAGCATCCTGGCCTATTTTTCGATTTTTTCATCGCTTTTTCTGCTTACTTTTCTGACCTTTCTGTTTACCCATTTCCTGGGTGACCCGGACCGCTACCTGTCTTCCTTTTATCCTTTCTCTCCGGATTTCACCAGTCGGGTTTCCCCGGACTTTTTTATCAAGGTCAAGGAGTTCTCGGGGAAAATGCAGGACATCGGCTTCATGGGGGTTGCTCTTTCGTTGTTTCTGGGAATCCTGGTATTTAAAAAGGTCATCCAGTTCGTGAACGAGATGTTCCATATCCGCTTGGCCCGGGGATTCCTGCTCAAGCGGCTCAAGGAATTCACCCTCATGTTTTTAATCGGACTCTTTTTCGTGGCATCCTTCGCCACGACGGGGTTTATCTCCACAATGACCGGTTTGTTTCAGCACAATTCCTTTATCGCAGAACACATCTCGCCCATGTTTATCGAATCCATCAACCAATTCCTGCTGAAATACCTGCTGCCAGTGGCCATTACCTTCAGCCTCTTTTTCCTGTTGTACAAGTGGATACCGGAACGTCATGTACGTACCCGCTCAGCATGGATCGCAGCCCTGATTTCTTCGTTGCTGTGGGAAGTCGTCAAGCGCAGCTATGCCTTCTACCTGGTCAACCTGTCGATTATCGGCCGCATCCGCGGACCCATTATCGCCATCATCCTGTTCGGTTTCTGGATGGAGGCTTCAACAGCCATTCTGTTGTACGGAGCCAAACTGGCATTCAACTTGGATCGAAAACCATGATCACATTAAAGGAAATCAGTGTCATGCTGGGGGGCGAGGTGAAGGGTGATGTCGAAACCCCCATTTATGGAGTGAATTCCCTCGAAAGGGCCGGGGCGGGAGAGATCGCTTTTCTGGCCAAGCGCAACGTGGACCCCCGAATCATTCACGCCGCGGCCTTGGTGGTGGCACGGGACCATGACATCGCATATCCCAACCTGGTATACGTGGATGAGCCGTACATGGCGTTTGCCCGTTTGCTGGAGCACTTTCACCCGGCGCGAGCCTGGTGTAACGGGGTGGACGACAGTGCCCGGGTGGCTGCGGATGCGCAGCTGGGACGCAACGTGCGCCTCGGCGCATTTGTTGTGGTGGGCTCGGGGGCCAGAATTGGAGACAACACGGAAATCCACAGCGGCACGGTGGTATATCCCGGCTCGGTAATCGGCCGGTCTTGCCTGATTTACGCCAACGTGGTCATCCGCGAAGATGTCACCATGGGCGATCATTGTATCGTGCATGCCGGCGCCGTGATCGGCGCCGATGGCTTCGGTTTCAAGCGGGACGCCGATGGGGTTCCCAGAAAGATCCCTCAAAAGGGCAAGGTCATTATCGGGAATCATTGCGAGATCGGCGCCAATTCATGCATTGATCGCTCCACCATTGAGGAAACCCGGCTGGAAGGGCATGTGAAGTTGGACAACCTGGTCCAGATAGGACACAATTGCCGCATTGGCGAGGGGACCACCATATCGGCTCTGACGGGAATATCCGGTTCCGTGGATGTCGGCCGCAATGTGGTCATGGGTGGTCAAGTGGGCATAGCCGACCACTTGCGGATTGCCGACGGTGTCATGATCGCGGGGAAAACCGGAGTGTCCGGTCATATAAAAAAACGCAGCATTATCGCGGGGAGTCCCCACATGGAAATTCGCAATTGGCGCCGCACCCATTCGTTGTTGCGCAACCTGGATGATTACTTTGAGCGGATTCGGGCGCTGGAGAAAAAGCTAAAGGAATTGGAGGAAAAATGAAAAGACTCACGACTGCAATCGTTATTGTCCTGGCCTGTGCGGCACTGATCCATGCCCAGGCCGGTATAGAGTTCACTTCACAGCAGGTGGACTTCGGCGAAGTCGACAGCGGAGAGGTGGTGGACCTGCAATTCGAGTTCACGAATAGCGGCGACAAAATCCTGGAGATCAAAAACATCACGTCTACCTGCGGGTGCACGGTGACCCGCCTGGAAAAGAAGACTTACAATCCTGGTGAGAAGGGGATTATCCCGGTCAAGTTTTACTCCAGGGGGTACCAGGGACGTGTGGTCAAGTCGCTGACGGTCTCCACGAATGATCCCCAAAACCCCTATGTGCGGCTGCGTCTGACCGGAGTTGTCATCATGAAGAACTTCGCCAGCATCGCGGTGGCCCCCAACCGCTTGCATTTTGAGGATATCCCCCTGGGGACGGAAGCGGAATTGTCATTTGAAATCCGCAATACCGGTTCCCTGCCCCTGCGGCTCATCGAAGTCATTCACGGTCCTGAAATCAGCCCCCGCTTCAGCGGTAAATCCGTGGGGCCGGGAGAGGCGTTGACCGTAAAACTGCACCTGCGCGGCATGAGCGTTGGACCTTTTGTCACCTATTTGAAGATCCGCAGCAATGCCTTCCGCCAAAGCCTGGCGGTTGTCAAGGTGGATGCCACCGTGACGGAGGCGGCTGCCCCCCAGGCCGACCCAACGGACTGAATCGGTGGTTTAATGAGCGTGAACCGGCAAACGCCAGAATCCTTGGGACCCCGTGTTTGGGCTGTTTCCGGGGGCAAGGGGGGCACGGGTAAATCCTTTCTGGCCTGCCAACTGGCGGTTACCCAGGCCTCGCGCGGACGTTCCGTGGTTCTGGTGGATGCGGATCCCCAGGGAGCGGGAGTTCATGGTTTGTTGGGCCTGTCCCACAAGTCGCCAACCATCCGTGAATGGTTGGACGGGCAGCGAACCCTGACGGAATGCCTGCAACGCACTCCGGTCAACAACCTGCGAATCGTATTCGGCAATACCGGAACCTCACCATTGCCCCCCCTATCAACGGAAAAGGTGAGGGATTTTTTCGCTCACACGGCGGATCTGGATGCGGATATCGTGATCCTGGACCTTGGCGGCGGCATGGCGCCGGAAGCATTGGATCTCTTTCTGTCCGCCCATGAACCCATCGCGGTGACATTGCCGGAAATGCCGGCTCTGGAGAATTTTTTTCAATTCTGCCGGGCCCTGAGGTTTCACACCATCAATCGCTGGCTTGCCGCCGAGGGCTTGCCCATGCGCGCGGAAACGATTTGGCAGGAGCGGCCGCAGGACGAAATCGTAGACCTCACCGACCTGGCGCACTACCTGCCGGCTGTATTGGGGCGCCGCGGTGCTTCCGCCCGGGAGCATCCGCCCACACCGCGGGTTCACCTGGTGCTCAACCACTTGACGAGCATAGATGAAGTGCATCATGGTTTTTCTCTGCGCAGCCTGTGCCGCAAGCACCTGGACGTGCACCTTCTTTACACGGGATATGTAGAGAACGAGCCCAAGGCATGGAAGAAATTGAGTGCCGTTCAGGGCCGCCCGCGAATTCACGTAACGCCGCGGATCCGCCAGGAGATCCTGCGCATCGGCATGAACCTCATGCAGGGGCGGGAGTTAACCATTGACACGGTGATGAACGTCTGATTGCGAGCGGCTTGGCTTCGACCCCCATGCCCGAATTGATGCCGCAGACAAGCAAGGAAATCACCGGGAAAGTCGCCCTGTTTCCTGCCTGAATTTCCAGTCGGGCCGCCTGTTTTTGAGATTATCCATCACTTCTCGCATAATCATTGTAGGGGGAGGCATGAACAAAAACACCCATTTTAAGCTGCCGGCAGGGTTTTATATGGGATTCGGCTTGGTTTTCCTGGTCATCACGTTTATGGTTTCATCAGGACTTCCGGTCTTTTCATCTTCCGAATCTCCAGGAGAATGCGCCACGGACACTCTCATTTTGACACAGCCAAGTGTGAAGATCCACAAGTGTTTTCAGGGAACCAATGCCCACAACTATGGAGTAAAGGAAATCGACATCGAACTGGAGGGGACGGGCTTCGGAAATACCCAGGGCAACAAATATCTCAAGTTCGGAAAGTACGTCATCAAGAGCACTACCGGAGTGTGGGACAACAACCATGTGCTCCGTAGAATTGGCCTGAATCACTTTAATTACGGCCAAAAATACCCGGTCTATATCGTCATGAAAAACCGCAACGGAGAGTTTGAGCGGATTTCCAACCAGGTTTACCTAAGACCGTTGATGCTGATTTACCAGGTGGTTCCCAAAGCGGCCCGCCCGGGAGCTGTTGTGTCTTTGGAGCATAATGTCGGGATTACCATGGGGTGGTTCGGCACCACCCAGGGCACTAAAAAATTGATGTTCGGCGCTCAGGAAGCCGTGGTTGTTTTTTGGAGCGAAGAAAAGATCACCGCCCGTGTCCCGGTAATGTCTCCTGGCGTTTACAAGATCCACATCAAGGACGGCGGCAAAACGGTCTCAAAACAGGTGTCCTTTACTGTCAAGCCCATGTTGATCAAAAAAAAATTCCCTTTGCGAAAATTCTAGTGAAAATGTCTCGGGATCGCCGGGGCTAGCCTGGGCCGTGAGTCAAGCCGAAGCCGTGATCTTACCAACAAAAGGGGAAAAGGGTTTTACGGCCAACGGCGGCAAAGCAGTGCGGTGGATGAACGGAGACCCGGGATACGACACGGAGACGTTGACTTTATGCCTGCCATGGGCCAGAATATCTTTGTGGGAAACCGGGAATTTTTGCCGCCATCTTTGACATGGAGATGAATGTCTGATCCGGAATTGCGCAATCACTACCAATGCCTGGACTTGGAAGAGGGGGCACCACTGGCCCGGGTCAAGGCCCAGTACTTGCATTTGAAAACCTTGTATTCCAGTGATTCCCCGCTTTTCCACTGCCTGGGCATCTCTTTCCCGGAACCCCGCAAGCGCGAGATGTTGGCGCGAATTCACCGGGCCTATTTTACTTTGCGGGAACACCATGCCCGCAGGCGGCAGGAACGCCATGACACGACCCGTGACACGGTGCAGGATCAGCGCATTCCGGAATTCGAACACTACCGGGGTGAAGCCCTGCGCTTGACCCGGGACGTGCTTGGCCTCAGCCTGGAAGAGGTGGCATTTGCCTGTGGTATTCCCCTGACCCACCTGCGCCATATCGAATCCGAGGATTTCGACAGTCTCCCGCCCAAGGGGTATTTGCGTCTCTACCTGCGCAAGTATGCGGAGTTCATGTGCCTGGATCCGGACCGAGTGGTGACCGATTACCTTGAGCGATATTCCAGTCGGGAGGAATGAGCCCGGCTATTTTCCGGCTGCGGGAATCGTGTACAAGAAACGCTTGATTTTGCGGGTGGGGGTTTTTTCAAATTCCTCGGGATACACCTCGATGCGGGCGATCTTGCTATAGGCGGGCAGTTTGGTGTTCAATCGCTTGCGAGCGGCTTCAAGGTGGAGCTCAAGTTCCTTTTCCTTTATTCCCTCCGCGAATACGCGGTCAAAATCGGGATACACCAGGGCCATGATCTGGCCGTTGCGCTCCAGTACCAATGACTCCATGACGTATTCCTGGTTGTCCAGCTTGCTTTCGATTTCCTCGGGATAGATGTTCTGCCCGCTGGGTCCCAGAATCATGTTTTTGCTGCGCCCCTTGATGTAGATAAAGCCGGCCTCGTCTCGCAATCCGAGATCGCCGGTATGCAGCCAGCCATCCTTGTCAATGGCCTCGGCGGTGGCCTGGGGGTTTTTGTAATACCCTTTCATGACGTTGATTCCCCGCACCAGGATCTCACCGACTTCTTGGGCGGGATCGGCCGAGTCAATGCGCACCTCCATTCTGTCCACCGGTGTGCCCACTGAGCGCGGCCGGGTGGAATTCCAGGGGCTGTAGGCGATCAGCGGGCCGCACTCGGTCATGCCGTAACCCACGGTTACGGGAAAATCAATGGAACGGAAGAAATCCTCAACTTCCGGATTCAGGGCCGCACCGCCGATGACCAGTTCATGGAATTGGCCGCCGAATACGGCGTGCAGGCGCTGGAATACCTTGCGCCGGATCAACTTGTCAACGGGCGCGATGCGGCGGAGTGCCCTGACCGCCGGCTTTCTCAACATGGGCTTGATCTGTTTGCGGTAGATCTTTTCAATGACAAGGGGTACGGACAGGATCAACTGAGGCTTCACCTGGGCAAAGGCGTCCATGATGATCCGGGGGGAAGGTGTTTTGCGCAAAAACGTAATCTGGCAGCCCAGGGTAAAGGGGAAAAGGAATTCAAATGCACATCCGTATGCATGGGCCAGAGGCAGGAATGAGAGAATGCGGTCTCCCTGGACCAGGGGCATGTTGTCCTGACCGTAGCGGATATTGGACATGAGGCTTGCATGGGATAATTCCACGCCTTTGGAGAAGCCCGATGTACCTGAGGTGTAATTAATGGAGGCCGTGGCTTTGGGATCAACCGGCTCCAATATGAATGATTCCGGCTTGATGCGGGTGTCCCGGTGAGAAGGAAAATCCTCTTCAACCTTCTCCAGCGCCCGGGTAAAGGCCTTCTTGTTCGCGTCCAAGGCCCGCAAGTCATCAAGGGATAAGAAACCCATGCAGTCGGGCATCTTGGCGGCATCCAATTTTTCAAACAGAGAATCCGTCACCAGCAGCAGAACGGCATCGGAATGATTGACAATGTGATGGACATCACTGGGATGGAAATCCGGCAGGATCGGCACAATCACCGCGCCGTACATTACCGTGGCCAGGTAGGCCAGGGCCCAGTTGACTGAGTTCTTGCCCAAAAGGGCGATCTTGTCTCCGCGGCGCAAATGGGCTCGTTGGAACAAAAGGTGAAACCAGGCGATGCTTTCAGCAGTTTCGCCATAGGTCAAGCCCTTTTGGCTGAAATCCGTAAGGGCGGTGAAATTCCAATTGCGCCGGATGCCTCCCACCAATGCGTCGGTCAAGGTGTCGGTTTTCATGCGTTTACCTCCAGAGAAGTGGTCCGCACGGGCTTGGGCGCACGTTCCGGGCCGTCAACCTTTTTGATTCTAGCGCCAATGAAAACGACTTGCAATCCGGTGAATCAAGACAACAAGCGGATTCGGGTGAGGATGTAGCCCAGGTCGTCGGTTTTCAAAGCGATCCGATGCACATCCGCGCCGGCCATGCACTGGGCTTTGCGGCCGTCCACGTTCATGTATCTTTTGTTGCGCGAAGAAAGGAACCACAAGACAAGGTTCACTTTTCCGCGATCGAATTCGATGGCCGTAATGCCCCCGGTGCCGATTCCACTTCCGGAATTGAACAGGCAGGGAACCAGGAGCCCATGGTCATAGAGCATGCTTTGCCCTGCATACCTTTTGCGTGAACGGGCGAGGTTGAAGAACTCAACCTTCATCTGGTTTGTCTTTTTGGCAAGCTCGTTGTCAAAGGTCCTCGCCAGTTCACGGCAGGCGGATTCAATCTGCATCTTCAGGGTGTCAAGCCTGGACATCGACTCGAACAGCGGTCGGTGAGTATGGCCGATTAGAGCCATTATGCGATGATTCCGGGCGAATTGGTATGCACGCTTTTCGTACCTGTATTTGCGCCGGCTGTTGAAAGCCACGGTGTAGTTGCGGATTCGCAAAGGTGAGGCGATCCAACGCAGCACCCAGCCCTTTAACCGGTTGAACAGCGGACCGTATCGCGAGGCTTGGTGGCCGTGGAACACGAAGATTTCGCCCGTTTCACTGCGTAGACGCAGGGCATGCCCGGGCGGATCTCCATCGAAAGAGAATCTTCCCGGCGACAAGTCATGGTTCCCGACCAAACGGGTCAGGCCGTTGGTGGAATGAAACGCATTGAAGAGATGGAAAAGCTCGGCCCACTGCTCGCGGATCCGGGGCGCGGCAAAGCGTTGTAGCTCTTCGATGTCTCCGTTGAGCAGCAAGTGGAATCCTCCGGGCAGATAGTACTCTTTCAGGGCGGTCAGCAGCAGGTCACCGTTGTGCCGGAAATCGTCCAGCTTGCCCCCGTCCCCCATGTGCAGGTCGCTGATGACGACCAGCCGGTCATCCTTGGTCAGATTTTGGATCGGAGCCGACGCATACAACCGGCGTATCCTGCGCATGATGGCTGCTTCGGTCATGGCTCCGGTTTTTCCGCGGTGTTATCTCCCAAATCCCGCAGCAACTCGTCCAGTTCTTGGTGGCTTGCTTCCCAGTCGGATACAGCCGTTTCCAATTCCAGTCGCACCCGTGCATACTCTTTTTGCAGCGATACAACCTTTTCCCCTTGGTCGTATGTGTCCGGTGCGGCCAACTGTTCTTCCAGTCCGGATTGGCGCGTCTCAAGTGCTTCTATGCGATCCTCAAGTTTGCTGATCTTTGCGGTGATTCGGTTCCGCTCCTTGCTGACGGCCTGACGGGCCAGGGCTTGCCTTTGCCGCTGTTCGCGGCGGCCGTTGGCGCTCTCCTCCCGGGCCGGGGAGTGAGTTTCCTCCGCAGCGGGCTCTTCACGCTTTTCCAAGTACTCCGAGTAGTTCCCGCGGTAATCCAGCATGCGGCCGTTGCGGATTTCCACCACCCGGTTGACGATGCCGTCGAGGAAATAGCGGTCATGGGATACCAGCATGAGGGTTCCCTCAAAAACACGCAGGGCTTTTTCCAGGGCGTCCCTGGCGTAGGCATCCAGATGATTGGTGGGTTCGTCCATGATCAGGAAGTTTGCACCAGTCAAGAGGATTCGTGCCAGAGAAACCCGGGCTTTCTCGCCACCGCTCAATACCTTGACCTTTTTAAACACGTCATCGCCATGGAATCCAAACAAACCGAGGATGGAGCGAACCGCCGGTGCTTGTGCCAAAGATGCCGCATCACCAACCTCATCGTATACGGAACGTTCCAGGTTCAGGGCGTCCACTTGGTGCTGTGCGTAATAGCCGGTAACGGCCCGGCGGCCAAGAGACACGGTCCCTTCCTGGGGAGAGAGGTCCCGGCTGATCAAGCGGGTCAAAGTGGTCTTACCGACTCCGTTCCGGCCCACCAGGCAGATTTTGTCGCCACGCGCCAATTGGAGGTCAACTCCCCGGAACACCCATTCTCCGGGAGTGTAAGCAAAACCCAGGTTCTTGATGGTCAGGACGTCCCGGTAGGGGGTTTGGGCCAGGGTCAGGCGAAAATCCATCTGGGGAACCGCGGTTGGTGGAGGGGCAAGGGCTTCCATCTTGTCGAGCTGCTTGATACGGCTCTGCACTTGTGCGGCCTTGGTGGCTTTGTAGCGAAAACGCTCGATATATCGCTCCTGACGCCGGCGTTCCAGTTCTTGCTGCCGCAACTGCTCATGGGCGCGTTCGATTCGTTGCGCCCGCATTTCCAGGTATTTGCGAAAACGCCCTGGATAATGGTTCAATCGTCCGTTTTCCAGTTCGACGATTTCCTGGGCCAGACGGTCGATAAAGAAACGGTCATGGGATACGAGGACCATTGTCCCGGCAAATCCAAGTAGAAAGCGCTCCATCCATTCCAGGGAGGGCAGGTCCAAGTGGTTCGTGGGTTCGTCCAGCAGCAACAGGTCCGGCTCCGTCAGCAACAATCGGGCCAAAAGGGCGCGCATGCGCCAACCGCCACTCAGTTCAGCCAGGGGCCGATTCTCCCAGGAACGTTCAAAGCCGAGGCCCGAGAGGATCTTGCGGGCACGTGTTTCCATCTCATACCCGCCGAGGCTGGAAAATCTGGCTCCCAGGTCATCCAAACGTTTCAGCCATTGCGCATGCTCCCCCTCTTGCCGGGGGGGATTCCTTCGCAACGCTTCCATTTGTGTTTCCAGGTCCAGTATGTCCTGCCGCCCAGCCAGCACGGATTGCATGAGGCTGCCTTCACCGCGAACGACGGTTTCCTGGGGCAGGTAGCCCACACGGTAATGACGGGATTTGATTACGCTGCCCGTGTCCGGATCCAATTCAGCGGCCATGATGCGCAGCAGGGTGGTTTTGCCGGCGCCGTTGGCGCCCACCAGGGCCAGTCGGCGTCCCGGGTGCAGGGTCCAGTCGATTCCCTGCAACAGGTCGCGATGGGCAAATGAGAATGAAATATGGCGGAGTGTCAGCATCGGTGATGATGATCGGGAAGACGAAAGGCAGCTTCCCGCGGCCATTATACGCCAGGGGGGCCGTGGGCGCAATCGGTGTGGGTTCAGAGCTGGCGCAAGCGATAACCCCGACGCTGCAATTGTGCAACGATTCCTTTCTCTCCCACCAAGTGGGCCGCCCCCACCACAACAAACAACTTTCGTTGGGGAGAGAGCAACTTCAAAATGCGTCTCGTCATGGAATCGTTTCGTTGATATACGATCAATTCATAGATGTCGGCCAGCTCGGGATGCTCCTTGATACTACGGGTGAACAGGGTTTCCATGGCCGCGCCATCTCCACGGCTCCAAGCACTCACCATCCCGTCCACCTGCTGCCGGGTGTTTTCCGATTCCTGGATGTTGTAGAACAGGAAACGGTCGTTCATCGTGTCTGAAAAACCATCAAAAAGCTGCATTTGGAAATCCAGACCTTCAAGTTCATAGATCTCCATGTCCGCAGGGGCCGTGTCCAGAAAGTGTCGATCGACTCCCCAACGGGGATCGAAGCCCAAACGCATCATCTCCATACTGGCAATGGTCAAGGCCAACAGCCACGGTTTAAACCGCGAGAATCCAGCAATGTCCATACCCAGGTCCTTGAGTTTGCGGGCGGCCAGGTCATAGGTTTCCGGAGAAACATGGTTCTTGAGGCTGTCGCCTTCTTCAAACATGCCGCGACGCATCTGCATAAGGGCGGACTCGGCCAACTTGTCCGCGGAAATGTCCGCTTCAACGGCCAATGCACCTGATGCGGCGAAAGCATCACGGATTACACTGGGAAGGGGAAAGTACTCTTTTTTCAACAGGTGGATGGATCCCATCAGGAATCCCGAACCCTCAGGACCTTCCAGTGACCAGATGAAGTGCTTGCTTTGCGGTGCTTGGGTCGTGCCCGCCAGTACACCGGTTATCGCCGCCAGACCCAGGCAAATGATTTTCGCGATGCGCATGTTAATTCTCCTCTTGTCGTTGTCTTTAGACAGGATTGGGTATGTTCACAAATCGCGCGGTCAAGCCGAGACGGGATTCCAGTTCATCCCGGAGAGCCCGGATTCCGGGGAGTTCCGAGCGATAATGCCCCAAGTTAATGAAATGGGTCTGGGTTTCCCGGGACAAGGCCGGGATGTGCTCTTTGATCTCTCCGCAGAAAAAAGCATCGACGCCCAGGGAAAGGGCTGACTCGTACATTCCCGCGGAACCTCCGGAAATCACGCCCAGGCGTTTCGGTATTTCCGGGCCGTTCGCCAGCACTTGAAAGCCGCGGCGCCATTCAAGCCGGAATTCTCCTGCTTCTGGAGCGTGCGTTGTCGCCGGCCCGGTTCCCATGCCTGGCAAACGCCTTTCCAAGCGTTCCAGAAGTTCATCCAGGCTGGTGCCGGCACTGTTGTCAGCCAGTATGCCGGGGCCCAAAGGTTCGGGCGAACTGCCGCCCAGCCATTTCATCAATAGAGCGTTGTGCCCGAATTCCGGGTGGGCATCCATGGGCAGGTGGATGCCGTACAGGGAGATATCCAGGCGCAAGAGGGTGGCGACCCAGCTACGCCTGACCCCGGCAAGGCGAAAAAACTCACGGCCGAAGAATCCGTGATGCACGATGATGGCGTCGGCTTTGGCCGCTATCGCGGCGTCCAGCAAGAGCCCGTTAAGCGATACGCCCAGGATCACGCGGCGGACTTCATTTTTGCCCGCCACTTGGAGGCCGTTCCAGCAATAATCCTCGAATTCATCCGCCCGGTAGAATTCACGCAGCCAGCGGTCCAGTTCATCCCGGTGCAACATGTCTGGGGACATCAGTCCTCTCCAAGCATGGAACGGAATCGGGCTTCATCCACGATGGTCACGCCGAGTTCCAATGCTTTGCTTAACTTCGATCCCGGGTTTTCTCCCTTCAGAAGGTGGGTTGTCCGGCCCGAAACGCTGGGGGCGACCTGCCCGCCGCGGCGGGTGATTTCATCACCGGCCCGGGAACGGGGTGAGTAATGGTGAAAAGTCCCGGTGATCACCCATACCGTATGGGCCAGGGAATCTGATTTTATCGCAGAATCCCTTTCCGCATGCATTTTCAAGCCGCAGGCTTTCAGTTCTTCTATCAGGGCAAGGTTTTCCGCATCGTTAAAGTAATCCACCAGGGTTCGGGCCGTTACTTCGCCAAATCCATGGATTTCCGCAAAGGGTTGCGGATCTTTCTTGCCCGCCGAGTCGATGATTTTGTTTATGGAGTCAAAACCGTTGTTCAAGAGCAGCCGGATGGCGGAGGCCCCGATGCCTTCGATCCCCAAGGCCGCCAGAACACGTTCAAAGGGTTGTTGGCGGCTGGCTTCCACGCCAGCTCGAATGGCGGCGATTTTGCGTTCCTTGAACCCCGGTTCGCCTGAAAGTCTGCCGGGGTCAAAGGTGTAGATATCGGGAATGCGCCGCACCAGGCCCAAGGCGTAGAGCAAGTGAATGGTTTTTTCCCCCAGACTCTCGATGTCCATCTGGGCGCGCCCGGTGAAGTAGATCAAGGCCCTGCGCTGTCTTTCCGGACACTCTGTGTTGGGGCAGAAGTGGTGACCCCCCTGGCGAACCAGGATGGAGGAACAGAAGGGGCAGTGTTTCGGGAGGTGAAAAACCGGCGTGCCGTTTGCTGCGGGCTCCAACACTTTCTCCACCGCGGGGATGACGTCGCCGCGGCGGGAGATCTCAACCCGGTCGCCGATCCGCAATTCCAAGGCGTTTATGTATTCCTGATTGTGCAGGGTGGCGCGAGACACGGTACTGTTGCCCACAATAACCGGTTCCAGCTCAGCCACCGGCGTCACCCGGCCGTTACGCCCGACTTGAACCTGGATTCCCAGCAGGCGGGTTTCCGCAGCCGGGGCATCGAACTTGAACGCCAAGGCCCAACGGGGGTGATGGGCCGTGGTTCCGAGTGCTTCTCGCAACGGAATTTCATTGACCTTGACCACCAACCCGTCGATTTCGTAGTTTAAATCGGCGCGACGGGCGCGGGCCGATTCGACAAAGGCCGGCAACTCCTCCAGGTCGCCTGTCACAATCTCGGGGAGCCGGCCGGCTACTTCCCGGCGCCGGCTTGCCTGGCGGCAGAAGAAGCCTGAATGACCCTGCACACGAAAGCCGGCTGCTTGTAAAAAGGACAGCCTCGCCACGTGGTCCAAGGCCAATGCCAGGGAGGTGTCTGCGGGATTCCAGGAAAAATCAGCTGGATTCATCCAGGCTTCGTAGCCGTTGAAACGCAGGGGAACACGGGCCACGAAAGCGGATTTCAACTGTCTAAGGGTGCCGGCCGCCAGGTTTCGGGGACTTGAGTATCGGTTGTCCAGGGCCTGGTTGTATGCCATGAAATCGTCCCTGTGCATGAATACTTCGCCGCGAACCACCAAGTCTGCGGCGGATTCCAATACCAGCGGAATCGAGTGGATGGTACGCACATTTGCGGTGATGTCGTTGCCTTTGCGGCCGTCCCCCCGGGTCAGGGCCGTTTCCAATTCTCCGTCACGGTAGTAGAGTACCACGGAGGCCCCGTCCAGTTTCTCCTCCACCACGAAGCCGGTCCCGTCGCCGTGACGGTCCGACAATTTGTTCATCCACTCCACCACATCGTCAACCGCGTACTCTTTGTCCAGCGAGAGAACTTCAACGCCATGTTCGCGCTCGTCCAGGGCGTTGTCCAGATCCGAGCCCACTCTGCGGGTTGGCGAGTTGGCCATGGATAGGTGGGGAAAACGACGTTCCAGGTCCTGCAATTCATCAAAAAGCCGGTCGTATTCCCGATCGCTGATCTCCGGGCGGGCCAGTACGTGGTATTGGTATTGGTGATGGAGGAGCAGGCGGGAAAGTTCAACGATTCGCCGCTGGGCATCCATACTGCAGATTATAGGTAACCCGGGCGCAGTGGTCAAGGTGCCCTTGATTATATCAACGTATCATGATATATTGTTTTCATGCATGCCGTCACGCGTTTCAAGGCCTTGTCCGATCCCATCCGTCTGCGCCTCATTTACTTGTTGCTCAACTTGGAACTGAATGTCAACGAATTGGTGGCGGTGTTGAGGACAGGCCAATCAAGGGTGTCCCATCATCTTAGACTTCTGGCTACCAGCGGGTTGGTGACCCAGCGGCGTCAGGGGCTGTGGACTTTCTACTCCGCCTCCCGTGAAGGAGAAGGCGGTGCTTTTCTGGAGGCGGTGCGCCCATTCATCGGCCATGACGATGAATATGCGTCGGATCTGGAAGCCGCGCATCGGGTGGTGAAGCAGCGGGTGTCCGATACCACCCGTTTTTTCGACAACATCGCCGAAGACTGGGATGAAATGCGCCGGGAGATATTCGGCGGATTCGACCTGGATGCCTTGATTCTGAGAACCCTGCCTTCCAAGGATACCGTTGTGGACCTGGGGTGCGGCGCGGGAGACTTGATCCCGATTCTGTTGCAGAAGTGCCGCCGGGTCATCGGTGTGGACAACTCACCGAAAATGCTGGAAAGCGCGCATCGGCGGTTTCGCGGCCGGCGGGCTGCAGTGGATCTGCGTATCGGCGGTCTATACCATCTGCCCCTACGGGACGAAGAAGCCGACCTGGCGGTCATCCACATGGTTCTTCACCATCTGGAGGAGCCCTTGGCGGTGTTAAGGGAAGCCCACCGGATCCTGAAGCCGCGGGCCCGGTTTCTGATCGTTGATTTCCTCGATCATGACCGGGTTGAAATGCAGAAACGTTATGGAGACCGGTGGCTGGGCTTTGACGGAAATCAAGTTCAGGCCTGGCTGCGGCAAACGGGCTTCATACCGGGAAACATCGAAACCATCGCGTTGGAAAAGGGACTGGAGGGGTTTGCCCTCATGGCCCAAAAAATCGATAGAAAAGAAAATCAAAACTGGAGGCAAGAATGAGTTTTCTGGAACTGGATCGCGACCTGAAATACCGTGTCGCGGATATTTCGCTGTCAGAATGGGGACGCAAGGAAATGGAATTGGCGGAAGTTGAAATGCCCGGACTCATGGCGGTGCGGGATAAATACGGGCCGCAAAAACCCCTCGCCGGTCTCAAGATCACCGGCAGCCTGCACATGACCATTCAGACGGCCATGCTGATCGAAACCCTGGTGGAATTGGGCGCGGATGTGCGCTGGGCTTCCTGCAATATTTTTTCCACCCAGGATCATGCCGCTGCCGCCATTGCAAAAGCCGACAAGGCCGCAGTGTTCGCCTGGAAGGGAGAAACCCAGGAGGAGTATTGGTGGTGTCTTGAGCAGGCTTTGACCTGGCCCGACGGATCGGGTCCGGACCTGATTGTGGATGACGGTGGTGATGCAACGCTGTTCGTTCACGAAGGCGTTCGCGTGGAAAAAGACCCCTCCCGTTTGGAAGAACATTATGAACATGCAGACTTCCAGGCCCTGATCGATCGCCTGAAGGCGGCCCATGCCAAGAACCCACGTCGCTGGCAACAGGTGGCGGAAAAGATCCGCGGGGTTTCCGAGGAAACCACTACCGGCGTCAACCGTCTCTATCAATTGGAACGGGAAAGCCAACTCCTTTTCCCGGCCATCAACGTCAACGATTCGGTGACCAAGTCCAAGTTCGACAACCTCTACGGCTGCCGCGAATCCCTTAGTGACGGAATCAAGCGTGCCACCGACATCATGTTGGCCGGCAAAAAAGCCCTGGTGTTTGGATACGGAGATGTGGGCAAAGGCAGCGCCCAGTCGCTCCGTGCTTATGGGGCAAGGGTTTACGTTACCGAAATCGATCCCATCTGCGCCTTGCAGGCCGCCATGGAGGGCTATCCGGTGGTCCGTGCCGAGGACGTGATGTCCGATATGGACATTTTCGTGACGGCGACGGGAAACTACAAAGTGATTACCGGAGCCCACATGGAACAGATGAAAGAAGGGGCCATCGTCTGCAATATCGGCCATTTTGACAATGAAATCGCCATGGACTACCTGGAGAAAAACCCCAAATGCGTGAAACGCAACATCAAACCCCAGGTGGACCAGTGGACTTTGGAATCCGGCCGCTCAATTTTGGTTTTGGCGGAGGGACGCCTGGTGAACCTGGGTTGCGCCACGGGCCACCCCAGCTTTGTGATGAGTTCCAGCTTTACCAACCAGACCCTGGCTCAGATCAAGCTGGCCCGGGAACCCCATGAATGCAAAGTATACACTTTGCCCAAGAAACTGGACGAAGAGGTCGCACGCCTGCACCTGGAACGGCTGGATGCCCGACTGACCCGGCTGACGCCGGAACAGGCCGGATACCTTGGGGTATCCGTGGACGGACCCTACAAACCGGAACATTATCGATACTAATCCGCTTATCTCAAGATGACCTGTTGCCGTCACCGGTCCGGCCGCCCGGTTTGCCGCCGCAGCCGCTTGAACTCCGCGGCGGCGATGGTTGTTTGAAACGCGGATTTGGATGCCCCGGCGGGCCGGAAACGGCCCGCCGGTGCCGGTTTACTTAAGGCCCTCACTGCGGGTTTTAAGCTCATTCAACAGGTGCATGGCCTGCAGCGGCGTGATGGTGGAAATATCTATGGCCTGAAGGCTGCCACGGATTTCGTCCCACGCCTTCATCACCGCGGAATCCGGGAAAAGGGCGCCGCTTTGGGGGCTGATTTCACGGATTTGCCCGGAGATTCTTTCGGTTACCAGTCGGTTGAGTTCTTTTTTCTCAAGGTTCAGCAGCACTTCCTTGGCCCGTTCGATCACGGCATCCGGAATCCCGGCGATCCGGGCCACGTGGATGCCGAAACTCTGATCCGTGGCTCCCGGCACCACTTTGTGCAGAAACACCACGTTGTCTTCCCATTCGCGCACCGCGATATGATAATTGCGTACTCCGTCAAAGATATGCGCCAATGCCGTCAACTCATGGTAGTGGGTGGCAAACAGCGTTCGTGGACGGGGCGGTGCCTCGTGAAGGGTTTCAATCACCGCCCAGGCGATGGAGAGCCCGTCATAGGTGGAGGTGCCGCGTCCGATTTCGTCTAGCAGGATCAGGGAACGGGCCGTGGTGTTGTTGAGGATAATGGCGGTCTCGATCATCTCCACCATAAAGGTGGACTTGCCTTCCATCAGGGAGTCCGATGCTCCGATACGTGTAAAGATCCGGTCGCATAAGCCGATTTCCGCACTTTCGGCAGGTACGAAGAATCCTGCCTGGGCCATGATGACGATCAACGCATTCTGTCGCAGGAAAGTGGACTTTCCTCCCATATTCGGTCCGGTGATGACCAGGATCTGTTCCCCGTTGCCGTTTAACTTGGTGTCGTTGGGAATGAAATTCAAGTCAGGATTGGTCTCCACCACGGGGTGGCGGCCGCCACGGATGTCGATGCGGGAATGATCCCGCATCGCCGGGCGGCAGTAGTTGCGCCGGCGGGCCAACTCTCCAGCTGCGGTCAAGACATCCAACCGGGCCAGAAGGTCCGAATTGCGTGCGAGCGCTGCGGATTTTTCCTGAATACTGGCGATAACCCCGGCAAAGAGCTCTTTCTCCAATTGGATGCTTTTTTCTTCGGCCCGCAGGATGCGGTCCTCCAATTCCTTGAGCTCTGCATGGATGAAGCGCTCGGCGTTGACCAGCGTTTGCTTGCGCGTATAGGTATCCGGGACCAGGGCAAGATGGGTCTTGGTGACTTCGATAAAATAACCGAACACCTTGTTGAACTTGATTTTGAGCGAAGGAATTCCGGTTTTGCGGCGTTCCTCCCTTTCCATGGCGGCGATGAGTTCCCGTGCGTTGCGGCTGATTCCGCGCAGGTCATCCAGTTCCTGATGATAGCCGGCGCGAATCACCCGGCCTTCATTCAGGTTGGGAGCGGGATCCTCGTCAATGGCTGCCGCGACCAGGGACACCACATCATCCAGGGGATCCAGGCGGGTACGAATGTCCTCCAGGATGGGTGCGGTCAACGGGGTCATGATTGCCTGCAATTCCGGAATGCGACGCAACACGTCCGCCAGTTTCACCAAGTGGCGGGGCTGGGCCACGTTCAGGGAGATCCGTGAATTCAATCGCGCCAGATCTCCGGCATCCTTCAACACCCGGCGGATTTCCGTGCGTGTAATCAGGTCCCCGGCACATGCTTCCACGCCGTCCAGGCGCCGGTCAATGGCGGACACGTTCACCAGGGGGTAGGAAACCCAATGGCGCAGCAACCTCCGCCCCATGGGGGTAACGGTGAGGTCCAGGGCCCATACCAAGCTGCCCCGGGCCGTCTGGGTGCGAAGGTTGTTCAGAATTTCAAGATTGCGGTAGGCCACGGCATCCAGGATCATAAAGGAGGCGGCCGGCACGAAACGGAGGGAGGTGATGTTTTTCAAGGCGGTCTTGCGCACCGATTGCAGGTATTTGATCAAGACGCCGGCGGCGCAAACCGCGGCATCGTATCCGGACAATCCCAGGCCTTCTATGCTTTCGATTTTCAGCTGGGTGGTCAGCCTGGCGGCGTTTTCCACGTTGTTGTATTCATGCGCCGCCATGCGGGTGACGGGTATCTGGACCAACTCCGGAACCAGTCGTCCCAAATTGTCCCAGTCCGCCTGGCTGTTTTCCGGGATCACCACTTCGTTGGGGGCCTTGCGGTAGAATTCGTCCGCCAAGGCCTGAAGCTCCTGAGCGGCGACGCTGCGCACTTCGAATTCTCCCGCTGCAAGGTCCACGGTTGCCAGTGCACCATAGTGCTCATCCCGGAAAATCGATGCCACCACGCGACTTTCGGCATCTCCCAGGTCCAGCTCCAATGCCGTGCCTGGGGTCAACACCCGGGTGACTTCACGTCGAACAATTCCCTTGGCCAGAGCGGGATCCTCCACCTGCTCGCAGACGGCAACCTTGTAGCCCCGGTTGAGTAACTTCCGGGCGTATCCGTCCAGAGCATGGTGAGGCACGCCGCACATGGGTACGGCATTGGCCTTGTTTTTATCCCGGGTGGTCAACACCACTTCCAACAGCGGGGCGGCTGTTCGGGCATCTTCCAGGAACATTTCATAGAAATCACCCATGCGGAAAAAGAGGATGGCGTCGGGGTATTCCTTTTTGATGGCCAGGTATTGGCGCAGCATGGGGGTCAGCGAGCGCTCCGACATGTAGGGATTATATCACAGCGCAATCAGCGCCCCCAAAGCAGGGTTTTGGCAATCCGGGGATCAATCTGATATAATACACACTCATGCCACGTCCGCACAACACGGTCAATCTGAATTTCTCCAGCGATCTCAAGTTCACCGAGTTTTCTGTTCTGGTCATGGAGTACCTGGGGAGCCTGCTGCAGATTGATGACGATCGTTTTTTCCAGATTGAGCTCGCTCTGCGGGAAGTCATCAACAACGCCATAATTCACGGCAACCATTCGGATCCGGATAAGCGGGTCAATGTGAGCTTTTCCTGGAACAAGGAGTTCCTGCGCATTCGCATCCGCGATGAAAACCCGGATGATGTGGATTTTGAACGCATTGCCCGGGAAGCCCGACACAAAGATGTTCTCAGCCCCAATGGCCGTGGCATGCTCATCATTCAGAGCTACATGGACTCGGTGACTTTCAGATCCACGGAAAAGGGCTCCGAGATCACCATGGAAAAAAAGCTATGAGCCTGATTGTCGGGCTGGACACCTCTTCACGTCACGCCTCCGTTGCCGTGGCGCGGGACGGTACGATCCTGATTGAATACAATTTCGTTACCCGTGACGAGTTGTCCGCCACCTTGGTGCCGGCGATCTCGTTTGTATTCAAGAGCATTGGCTTGACCGTCGGGGAAGTCGACTTGTTCGGTATCGGAATCGGCCCGGGATTGTTTACCGGTCTGCGAATCGGCTTGACCACCTTGAAAGGGTTGCTGCTTCCCGATCCCAAGCCCGTTGTCCCGGTTGTCACCCTTGAAGCCCTGGTATGGAAACTGCGGCAATCGCGGCGTTTGCTGGTGCCCATAATGGATGCCCGCCGCCGAGAAGTTTACATGGCCGCTTACCGATTTAGCGGCGAAGGCCTTCCTGCAGAGATCGTGTCGCCCAGGTTGGCGGGCATCAAGGAACTGCCGGCCATCCTGGCCGGCCATGAAGATGTCCGTTTTACCGGTAGCGGGCTGGCGGCTTACCGGCCCGAGTTGGCCGCCATGTTTCCCGGGTTCCGTTCCCAGGGACGCTCCTCTTTCCTGGCCTCGGAAATCTGCCGCATCGCCGCCCTGCGTCATGAGCTGGGGGAATCCATCGACCGAATGGAAGATCTTCGCCCCCTTTATCTGCGTCCTCCCGATGCGGAAACAGCCAAATCGGAATGACTGTCCGTTCCGCCGTTCCCGGTGATGCCGCGGCGGTGGCCCGCATTGACAACGCCAGCTTCCGGGATGCTTGGAGCGCCGATTACTACCGGGATGAAACGAAGAACCCACTTGCACGCCTGCTGGTGGCGGAGTACGGCGGCTCTTTGTGCGGGTTCCTGCTTTCCTGGTTTGTCCCGCCGCAGGCGGAATTGTTGCGCATGGCCGTGGCCGTGGAATGCCGAAAACAGGGGATCGCCCAAGGTTTGATACAGGCCTTGCAGACCCGGGCGCGCCGGGAAGGCATCCAGCAGGTTTTTTTGGAGGTTCGTCCTCTGAATCAGCCGGCCCGCAGTCTGTATGAACGCTGCGGCTTTGTGGTCACACGCAGGCGTCCGGGATATTACCGCAACCCGGTTGAGGATGCGATATGCATGGAGTGGCGCGATGTCAGCGCAGGTAAAAATCCGGATCGTCCTTGATCCGGAGGTCGAAGGATTCCCGCTCTTTCTGCCAGAATTCCAGCCCGGCGGTCACAAAGGTTTCCACCACCTCGGGATCGAAAAATTTTCCCTTGTTTTCCTTTAGGTCATCCATGGCGGACTGGAAAGTAATGGCATCACTGTATGGGCGCTTGGTGGTCATGGCGTCAAAGGCATCGGCAACGGCAAATATCCGCGAACCCAGGGGAATGTTTTCCCCCTTCAATCCGTCCGGATAACCACCACCATCGTAGTGTTCGTGGTGATGCAAAACGATTTGAGCGGATTCTTCCAAGAACTTGATCTTGTGTAAAATTTCATATCCCAGTACCGGGTGGGTCTTCATGATCTCCCACTCCAGAGGGGACAGGCGGCCGGGTTTGCGCAGGATGGCGTCGGGGATGCCGATTTTTCCGATATCGTGCAATAAGGCCGCGTATTCAAGGGCTTTGATAAATTTCGGGTCTTTCAACGCCATGCGGCGGGCCAGTTCCATGGTGTATCGCATTACCCGGAAGGAATGGCCTTGGGTTTCCGTGTCCCGGGTATCCAGGGCGGTCACCAATGCACTCAAGGTGAATTTGTATGTTTTATCCAATTCCTTGAGGGCTTGCCGGAGTTCAATGGTGCGGGCTTCCACCTTGCGTTCCAATTCCCGCTGGTATTCCCGGTTCTCCAATATGAGGTGACGCTTCTCAATGGCCTTGCTGGCGATGGCGGCCACTTCGTTGAGTTTGAAGGGCTTGGAAACGTAATCGTAGGCTCCCTTGGACATGGCGGCTATAGCGGATTCCACGTCTTTGACCGCCGTGATCATGACCACCATCACATCGTCATCCAATTGCTTGACGTCGTCGAGCAATTCAATTCCCGTGCGTCCGGGCATACGAATATCCGACATGATCAGGTCGATGTCGGGAGTAGAACGAAATTTTTCCAGCGCCTCGAAGGCGTCCGCGGCCAGAAAGCAGCGGTAGCCTTCGCTGCTCATGAAATCGCCGAGCAACTCCCGGATATCTTCTTCATCATCTGCGATAAGAATGGTACCCTTGTCCATGAATACCTATTTACCACATCGATGAATCAGAGTAAATCCCCAAGAAAGCCTGGATTAACCCCGGCTTGACTCAGTTCTGGGCCAATTCACGGATGCGTTCGATTTTGTCTAGTTGCTCCCATGGAAAGGAGTCCCGGCCGAAATGACCGTATGCAGCTGTTTTCAAGTAGATGGGGCGACGCAGGTCCAATTCCTTCAGTATCTGCGCTGGTTTCAAGGGAAAAATCTGACGGATGATTTCCACGGCCTTTTGTTCCGGCATTTTACCGGTTCCGAAGAAGTTGACGTTTACGGAAACCGGTTCCGCAACGCCAATGGCATAGGCCAACTGGACTTCGCATTTTTCAGCCACTTCCGCCGCTACCAGGTTTTTGGCGATGTAGCGGGCCACGTATGCCGCGGAACGGTCAACCTTGGAAGGATCCTTGCCGGAAAAAGCCCCGCCGCCGTGGCGACCCATACCGCCATAGGTGTCCACGATGATCTTGCGTCCCGTCACGCCGGCATCGGCGTAGGGGCCGCCGCGAACGAATTTCCCGGTGGGATTGACATAGAAACTCGTGTCTTCGTTCAGCCACTCACCGCACACCGGGCGGATCACCTTCTCGATAATATCGGTCTCGATGCGGTCATGGGGAATGCAATCATCGTGCTGGTTGGAAATCACGACCGTGGTCACCCGGTTGGGTTTACCGTCTTTGTACTCAACGGTCACCTGCGACTTACCGTCCGGCCCGAGGTAATCCAGCTCGCCGCTCTTGCGAATTTCCGCCAGTCGTTGGGTCAGCTTGTGGGAAAGATGGATTGCCAGGGGCATGTATTCTTCGTTTTCGCGACAGGCATACCCGAACATCATGCCTTGGTCTCCGGCACCTTGTTCGTGTTCGGATGTTTCGGTCACGCCCTGTGAAATGTCGGGAGATTGTTCTTCCAGATGTACCAGTACGGCGCATGTCTCGGCGTCGATCCCGTAAGATGACCGGGTATAGCCGATTTCTTTAAGGGTTTTGCGTACGATTTGGGGGATGTTGATATAACCGCCGGTCGTCAGTTCGCCGGCAACCACTACCACGCCCGTTTTGGTGAGGCATTCCACCGCCACCCGGGAATTGGGATCCTGCCGCAGGCATTCGTCCAGAATGGCATCGGAGACTTGGTCGCAAATCTTGTCCGGATGCCCTTCGGTCACGGATTCTGAAGTAAAGAGGTAGGTTCCTTTGACCATTTTGATTTCCTCCAGGAAATAGGGAAGGGATTAAGCCAGATACTATCAGAAAGTGGGTTTGTTGTCAATCCACCGGCGACTCTGGCCGCCGTTGCCGGCTGTGCGGCAATCCCAGGTTTCAATGCGGGGTGCGCGGCGGCCGGGGGGCCCCCGGCCGCCGCAGAATATGTGGCGATAAGTGTCTACTTGCCTGTGTAAACGGCGTATGCCTCTTCAACGGATTTACCGTACACCGTAATCGCCGTAACGGCATTGGCCATGCGCACGGCTTCTTCGAGGGGTTTCTGGTGGATGTTGCGTCCCGTGGCGTTGCCTGCTGCACCGGAAATGAAGATCTGGTCATGAAGCATCTGCAGGAACGCCTTGGGTTCAATGCTGGAGCCCCCCGCACACAGCACCTTGGTGCGACCGGCTGCCTGGGTGGCCTGCTTGAAAATTTCCCGTGATTCTTGGCCTTCCAGCTTGGGGTAGTTGACTTTGACGAAATCAGTGCCCAAGGTGGCGGCTACTCCGGTTGCGCCGGCAATGACGCTGGGATGCTTTTCGTCTGCAACCGCCTGTCCGCGCGGGTAGATCCACAACACGGTGATCAAGCCGTGCTGGTGGGCCTGGAATACAGCCTGGGCGGCTTCCCGAATCATCAGGTGCTCGAATTCGCTGCCCAGATAAATGGTGTAGCCTACGCCGAGGATGTTGAGTCCTGAGCGGCGTTTGAATGTCACCACTTGCTCAACGTCGACCATCTGAAGTGAAACGGGGTCCCGTTGGGCCGTTTTGATGAGGTTGGTTTTGGAGTTCAGCTTCACCAGGTAAGGGACTTCCGGGTAATCGCCGCCGTAAGCGGAGATCAGTCCCATCTGGGTGGCGAATACGCCGACTTCAGCGGTGTCGGCAATGCGGAACAGGTGCTCGGGATCGTTGTCATCGTCAGCGATGCCCTCCCCGAAGAAATCCTTGTTCAAGTGTTCGATTTTCTGGTCGCCGGCAAACAACATCAAACGATCTGATCCCAGGGTGATATCATCGTAATTGTTGATATACTCGTTGATCCGGTCGTTTGGTACATCGGCGGGAATATTGAATCGATCTTCCATGATAGCCTCCTGATTGCATGCTACGCAATCAGGAGGGTTTTTTCAAGATAGAAAAGCCGGTTGTGTACGCGGAAATGGGGGAGGCGGCGAGCCGCCTCCCCCGGTTGTCTTCTTTCCGGACTTAGAAACGATACGTAAAAGCGATGTTGGGTACGTACATGAACATGCCGTGGGTGCCGGGCATGCCGATCTCGAGGCCCAGAGGCACTTCACGATCCTGACCGAAGCCGAATTCCACGGCCACGTCGAGGCTGATTTTGTCTGTGTGGTAGCCCACACCCAGGGTGGCCCAATTGTAGGTAAACTGGGGCAGCAGGATGTTGACTGTTTCAATGGGGCCGGGAGAGGGATCGTAATAGTATCCCGCCCGCAGGGCCCAGGTGTCGTTCAGCTTGTACTCCATGCCGATACGCCACTGGATCTTACTTTCCCAGCGCAGCTCGAAGGTGCTGTCAGCGGCGAATACCGCCTGCCAAATCGGATCCTGGTAAGTGACGGGAATGTCCGTCAACTTTTGCCAATCGGTGTATTGCAAGTCCGCGGTGAAGGTCAGGCGGTCGGTGGCCTTCAGGGCCACGCCGAAGCCGATCCACATGGGCCAGTCCGCGGAGCGTTCCGCTGTGGCTGTGGTGCTGAGGTTCAAGGCGCCCGCGCCACTCATGGTTGCGTCGCCTTCCATCTTGACGCTGATGGGGGTCTTGAAGGTCAGGCCGAAGCTGAGTTTGTCGGAAGGCTGGTACATGGCGCTGATGGTGCCGCCCACGGCCAAACCGTTCAGGTTCTCTTCGTACTGCAAAAGCGCGGGGCGCTTGATCTTGAGCAGGCCGTAATAGATATTCAGGGCCGCACCCAAGGTGAATTTGTCGGAAAGTCGCACCGCCACTGCCGGTGACACGGCGAGGATCCCCACCATGCTCTCCCACTTCAGGACGCTGCCGGCCGCCAGGGGCGCCAGGTCTGCTCCCGGCCAGGTGGCACCGGAGCCCGAAGGCACGTAAGCCAGGATCCCCACGGTCACCTTGTCCGACAGGGGCTTGATGTAGCCGATGGCTCCGGATGGATACATCTTGCTCTCTGTTTGGGTGTCGATGCCCGCCAGTGCGAACTCGTACGAAACGGTCGGGATAATGGCGCTTCCATACAGTGAAAAGATCGGTCCTTCCTGCTGAATCATGCCCGCGGGATTCCAGAAAATAGCGCTGTAGTCATCCGCAAGGCCGACGAAAGCTCCGCCCATTCCAATGGCTTTGGAGCCCACGCTGTTCAAGTTGAGTCCATTGGCCGCCAACCCCGTGCTCAACATCAACACTGCGGCGACCGCAAGGGTCTGTTTGAGAATGCGTTTCATGCAACCTCCTCTTTGAAAAGGCAATCCTGAGAATTATAATTAAACCGGTTTTCTTTTGCAAACGTTAATATTTCATTTTTCTGCTATGGCCTTGGGCGGGTTAATCTTCAAGTGCTTCTCGGATCCGGGTTGCCAGCTCGCGGAGGGTAAACGGCTTTTGCATGAAGTGCACTTTGCCGTTGACGGTCCCCTGGTGGGCGATGACATCCGCTGTGTACCCGGACATG
>Ga0272443_10000123_pt1 | contig 146261 bp, 114 predicted proteins | sample SSMAcet12_FD_193581 | JGI IMG/M metagenome (GOLD analysis project Ga0272443, IMG submission 193581) | Marine sediment archaeal communities from Little Sippewissett salt marsh, Falmouth, MA, United States - SSM-Acet-12 | ecosystem: Environmental > Aquatic > Marine > Wetlands > Sediment ... | reverse complement strand
AAAATATTGCCGCCGACGGTGAGTGTCAGGGCATCGGTATGTTTGTAACTGACCGAGAAACGGCCGTAGAGATCCTCATCCGACGGCGAATAGAAAACAAACCCGGATATGGTCAGCGTCTCCATCATCAGCAGTTTGGTGACGCGGCTGGTCAGAAGATGATACATCTCATCGGTTTCGATAAAGCCATCCGGTAAATTATCGAGATATGTATCATGGTCGAGTATGGTTTCGTTCTGGTACTGCAGGTTGGCGGTGAAAGTCGAGGTCAACTGCCGCTCGAAACCGATCATACTGCTGATGGTCGAGTTGGGGATGGTCGGATCGTCGCCATCGCCGTCCGCGCGTGAATCATAATATCCCGTCTCGAGCCATCCGATACCACCCAGCATCGGCAGACGGACCGAGGCGCCGTAAACATTGAGCCGCGGATAATAGGCGGCCATATTAGGCATATCCATCCCGACCGGGTTCTTATAGAAGCCGCGATAGAAATATGCGGCGACATCGGCGTTACCGAAATACCGGCTGAAGCGGGCGGAGAATTCGCCGTTTTTGAATTTGGCTTCGGGCATCCGGCCCTCGAAATAATATTCCTCGCCACCGACAATGCCGCCGGCCATCGGGTTAAAATAGCTCAGCCTCTCCCCCGTTGGTATACGGTTGGGTGTGAACCGAGGCGTGTAGATGGCCGTAAGAGTACCCAGTTTGTTATAGTAAGCGGCACGCAGGGCATTTTGCGGCGCCTTTAGATACTGATCATCGCGCCCGGTGAAAAACGAACGGTAATCCTTGGCGAACAGGTCGTTTATAAAAATCAGGTCGCCCGTCCCCCAGGTTATAATCTGGCGGCCGATTTTGACGTCGATATTGCCGCCCAATGTGAATTTGGCGAATCCTTCGCGCAGTTCCAGATCATAGCTCGGATCGTAGTAGTCATCATAGACAAAATCAAGTCGGCCGAAAAATTCGGCGCCGTCCGAGAACGATTCCAGACGCATCTGCAACCGCGTCTCCGACGCGGTCAGCTCGGAGGGAGTCGGGTTGTCGCCATCGAGTCCTCCACCGTAGAGGCCCTGGAGGAAGCCGGAGAGATATGTCTCCCCGGCCTGTATAGCAGGCGCTCCCATGAGCACAAGCAGAGCAAAAAGAAGTTTTGCATATTTATTCGTCATCATCTTACACACTCCCTTTCCCTATCGAATATATTCCCTCGGGGGATTTTTGAGAAAGCGTTCGGTGAACACTTCTTCCTTCATACCGACATTATATTCGATAGCGGCGAATTCCACCGTGCTGTACTGATCCTTTTTGACATTGGCCATCTTACGTAAAGTGGCAGTTACGATACCATCGACAACCTCTACTTTTTCGGCCGTGAAAACACGCTCCAGCGTGTCTTTCTTGTTATAGTACTCTTCTTTGAGCGGCAGGAAGTTCTCTTTGTCGATATATGACACCTTGCGCGAGAAGCCCTTGTATTTTTCTTTGGGGATCGATTCGATCACATACACATCGCGGTCACCCAGTTTTTCCTCGCCGACGATCGTATGATTATCCTCGCTCCAGTGTCTTCCGGACACATCTTCATAGGTAAAATCGGAACCGACGAAGCTGGAATTTTTGTCATCGGCAGAAATACGCTTGACGAGATCGACGGCCGGCACATAGAGCCAGCGGTTGTCGCTTTCGAAAGGGTTCTTGTGGACCATGAAGGTCAGGCGCGAAACATCATGCGGCTTTTTGAAATATGTGTAATACATCTGCTTGCCACCGTCTTCCTGATCGAGACGGAGCATGGTAAATTCGCGCACGCGCTCCTTGCCTTTGGAGTTGACGATGGTCATCGTCACTTCGGCGGCGCCGTCATCGCCTGAATAAAACAGGGCCAGGTGTGATTTTTTCATGATCTCCTCGGCATTATTTTCCTGCGCCGGGAGATTGACCGCTCCGGCAAAAATAACCAGTGCCAGAACCGGGATGATTTTCTGAAATTTCATTTTATTCTCCATTTCATTTCTATTATTTTCTTGATGTTATTCGGTTACTGTTATTTTCTCATGCTCATTTTTTACAACTTCCGCGGCCGGGAACAACCGGTTGCGGAAGACGATGAAGATCGACGGCAGCAGTAGCATCGTGACCGCCCCGGAGACAATCATGATGGCGAAGAAGAACGAGCCGACGGTTATGTACGGTACCAGCGATGAGAAGAACATCGGCACGAAACCGATGGCGATAACCAGCACATTGCGGCCGATGGCGCGCCCCAGCCCCTCGAACATTTCAGGGAAAGTCTTGTTGAAGTCGCCGGTTTTCTCATGGATATATTTCGATCTTTTTATAAAATGTATGGCAAAATCAATCGACAGTCCCAGCGTCAGCGACGAGAGCACCGCCACCGGCATGTCATAGGGTTTGCCGATATAGCCAATCGCGGCATAGATGGCCATGATGGTGATACTCAGCGGGAGCATCGAGATGAAGCCAAGAATCACCGAGCGAAAGAGAAATATCATCATGATAAAGACAACCGCGAAAGAGCTGAGCAGGGCCGACCGCATACCGCCGACCATCTCGTTTTGCCAGACGACATTGACATAGGGCATCCCGGCCCATTCGGCCTTAATTTCCGCCGGGGGCGGATTGTCGTTTAAAAATTCCTCGGCATCATCGACGACCGACATGACCGACTCATTGTCGCCCTCGCGCATCTGGACCCAGAGATTGGCCCGGGAATAGTCCTGGGTGACGAATGTGAACAGGTCGTCCGGATCGCCGCCCGAAATCTCATACAGGAATAAATTCTGGGCCACCTCGTTCTGGTTGTCGGGAATCGCGAATTTGGCCGGATCGCTGTTGAACAGTTCGTAACGAACCTTCTTGACGACATCGGTAACACCGCTGACGGCGCCGACGACTTCGTTTTTCTCGAGATGGCGCTGGAGTTTTTCGATATATTTCAGCGTCTCGGGATTCTTGATGGCATCGCTCTCTCCCCCATCAATGATAAGATAGCTGAGATAGGTTCCGGCCAGGTATTGATTAAGAGTGCGGTCGGCCACCCGAAGGGGATGATTATGCTTGAACCATTTGACCGGGTTGTCATTGACGACAATCATGTTAAGTCCGATCGCCGCGACGATCAGCACGACCGCCGTCCCGACCAGAATACCCTTGTAATGCTTCATGCTGAAGCCGCGGAAGAGATGGATAATCCGCGACAGCAAGCCATGTTTGTCATCCGCCCTGCCGAAATTGCGAAGTGCCTTGTCGGATATGAGCGTGGCGAAAGCGGCATTGAATGTTATCGAAAGCAGCCAGGCGACAAAGATCCCGAAAGCAACGAAAATGCCGAATACCCGCACCGGCGGAATCGGTGTCAGCGCCAGCGAGACAAAGCCGACGATAGTTGTCACGGTGGTGAACAGCATGGGAATAAACAGTTCGGATATGGTGTTCCGTATGGTGGTCTTTTTGTGTTTGTATTTCTGGTAACGATCGTGGAAAGCGGATATAATATGAATCGAGTTGAGAACGGCAATCGGTATCAGAAATATCGGAATCATCGAACTCATGATGTGAACCGTGTTTCCGGTCAGAATAAGAAGGCCCATGGCCCAGATAACCGACACCACCGCGACAACCATCGGGGCAATAACAATTTTTATATTTCTGAAAAATAACAGCATCAGGAGGAAAATAATGGCCCCGGCCATCGGCGCCGAAATCGCCATCTGCCTGAACATCTCCGATCCGAAACTATCTTCGGCCAGGGGCAGTCCGGCTATGAAATATTGTTCATCTGATGCGGAATATTTATCGACGATGGTCTGAATTTCGCCGGCGATCCGGTGCGACATATTTTTGGATTCGATCGGCACCAGCATGGCGATTGCCCGCCCGTCTTCGGAGGATAATTTACCCCGGAATATCGGATTATCATTGATGCGGCTCAATATGTATCGGGCATGTTCGTCATCTTCGGGTTCTTCTTCGAGGAGTGTCGAAACGGTTAGAATACCGTCATCGCCCTGTTTGATATCATCGACCGTGGAGGGAGACAAAATATCCTCGGCAATGACGCCGTCGATTTCGGCGATCTCATCGACGATATTATATATATTGGTCAGATGTTTCCGATTGAATGCGCCATCTTCGACCACCATCCCGACGGCGATGTTATCATGAAGATTGAATTCCTCCTTCACCTCATGATCGAAAACACGCGCCGGCTCATCGGCTTCGAGCATATTTTGCGGATCGGTATCTATTTTAATATTGGGTAATTGGGCGGCGAAAAAGGCCGTTACCAGGACCACTGCGAAAATCACCATCCAGGGATGATTGATTGAAAATTCTGTTAATATCCGCTTCATCGGATAATCCTTTCCATATAATTTTTGAGCTGTTTAAATTATTAGATAGGCGATGCCGGAAAACGATTCAAAAAAAATACTGATTTGGTCAGGATTATTTCATTATGTTGAATAACAGCATCTTAGCCGGTAATCAAGGAAGCTGACGGATAGTAATTTTAGTAATAAGTCATAGGAATAACGGCTAATGGTCAAAATACGGTTACAGAAATCGATGCAATAGGGATCGCGTAATGATGTGATTATATAGTATTATTTGGATCCGAATTTTTCCTGCCATTTTTTTCTAAGGGCGTCGTTGAGGCGGGATTCGATATCTTCGGGGAGACGTTCTTTTTTGCCCTCGCGGCAGAGAACCACGGTTTGTTTAAGGGTGTCAACCATAATCCGGCAGTTATTACATTCTTTGAGATGTTCCTCGAGCCGGGCGCAGAGGGCCTCATCCAATTCACCGTCGATATACTCGACGATCTGCTGAATATGTTTGCTACAGCCTTTCATTGCTTCTCTCCCGGAAAATATCGGATAATTTTTCTCTCAGGGCAAGTCTGGCCCTAAGAATTCTCGATTTGGCGGCCGCCAGCGACAGATTCAACATTGCGGCCACCTCTTTAACCGACATATCCTCCATATATCTCAAAGTGAAAGGCGCGCTGTATTTTACGGGGAGTTCGGACAGGGCCGACTCGATCAGATCGTTGAGTTGCTTTTTTTCAAGAACCTGATGCGGATCACCCCAATCGAATAGACCCGGATCGTTCGATTCGTCATGTGAACCCGGAAGGTATTCCTCGATCGGCCTAAGATCAGCGCGTTTTTTGTTTCCGGCATGAGCCCGGATATTATTGAGAGCGATGGTATACAGCCAGGTTCCGAAGGAGGCTTCCATGCGAAATTTGTCGAGAGCGTCGATTGCCTTCATAAATGTATCCTGCACAATGTCTTCCGCGTCCTGCTTGTGCCCCGTAAGTTTCAGGGCCAGCCTGTAAATTTTATCCTTATGGCTCTCTATCAGGCGGCTGAAAGCCTCGAAATCGCCGCCCTGAGCCTTTTTTACCAGTTCTTTTTCATTCATTAGATGCAAATTTACCCAAAAAGATGCAAAAAAACAACACTTTTGATATTGCACAAGATACTTCCGACTGATCGATAAAACAGAATGTGGGACTGATTCGTCACCATATTTGTATACACCGGATTTACCATTATCAGGCAGGATATTAATCCGGGCCGGGGAATAGACATCGGCAAAGTTAAAGCTATAGTTTTTCATTGACAAAAATATAAAAATAAGTAATATTTATATGTAAAGATTAATATCACTTGTTTGTGTCGGGCAAATTGAGTAACTAAATACTTGGAATATACTGCCATACTTCAATTCCGAATGTTACCTCAGCATTTTGGGTTTAAATAGTTGATATATTATGCACGATATTTTGATCATTTTAATGTATGCATAATGTGGTGAAGGGAGGTGATGGCCGGCCAAGAAGGAATAACAGGTTGTTTATGCGACCGATATCGAAAAAATAAGTTTTCGATAATATTCATCCAACATCGTCTTTAGAAATTTAAAAAGTTTTTGAAAGGAGCAAACGATGTCAAGGAAACTATCGACGATAGTTTTACTCTCCTTGTTGCTCGCAGTCTTTTTTGCACTTAATGCATCCGCCAAGCAATCTGCCGATCAGGATGTCTGGAAGTACAGAGAATATTTAACCAGAACTTCCAAGGCAAAACTTGCCGGAGCGGAGCATTCGCTATACTATACCCCGCCGCAGAGCGAGGGAGCGTCACCGCTTGGATTCAATGGAGTGGATGCGGCATCTCCCGGCATCGAGGTTGGGATCACGACTCATGATTTCCAGCACAATGGTAGAGGCAACCGCCAGATCGACTGGCGCAATACACAGGTCGTGCATATAATCTGGTTCAAGCAGACCGATTTCATTGCCGGCGGCGACGGCGGCACCGGTTATGAAGCTTTTGATCCGCTTATGGGCGACTTTATTTTCAAGGGAACCGGCGGCGGTTGCGATATCCATCCGCGCCTGGGCTCGGGTGTCAATTTCTCCGGTTATATCGGACTGGATGTGGACACCGAAGGCAAGGCCGTAATTGTCAACCATCATGACGAGGGAGCCGGTTACGGAACCACTGTTTGGTATGATTTTGATGAGCTAAACTGCTTTTTCTCGCCTTATAAGAGAAGGCTTCCTGATACGACTATGCAGTATGGAGTACCTCCGGATCAGATTACCTCCGGTGAGTATCTGTTTGTCTGGCCTGTTATGGAGTATCAGGTTTGGGACGGCGACACCATTACACACGTCGTGGCCCATCAGTTAGAGAATGAAATCGACGAATCATTCATACACTATTTCCGGCGAATCGGTTCGGACACGGTTGGCTACTGGGATTACCCACCGGTAATCATCGACACCGTTCCGTGTATCGGTGAGACGGTGGTAGCGTCCCGGGTCAGCGAAAAGGTCTCTCTGGTCTGGCTGGCGCCTCCCGGCGCCTACCCCGGCGATCCGGAATCGATGGATCGTGACTGGATTGATCCCGGACTGGGTGTCAACCAGCGAACCAACGACGTCTATTATATGTCGTCAGACGACATGGGCGCCACCTGGGGTCCGAAAACCAATATCAGCGCCTATGACTCGACCACCGGCGGTTATCTTGCCCACAGTGACCTTTCGGCCCTGATCGACACTCAGGATCGCCTGCATGTATTGTGGGATGCCCGTGTTATCGATCCTACCGGAGACGAAGGCGGTCTGGGAACTTACACATATTTCTGGGGTTCGCGTCTGTTGCACTGGGACGAATTCAACAATGAAGTTCGGACGGTGAAGGACGCCAACTGGAACATCGCCGACGAGGCCATCAATGACAGTACCTGTACCGGCGGTGCCTGGAACGAGATGAGTATCGTTAAACCCCAGCTCTCCGAATGCGACGGTAAATTCTATGCGTTGTTCGTGCAGTTCCTCGATCTTGACAATGGTCTTTACAATGACTGCGCCGCTCTCCGCTGGGAAGGCGCGGGATATCGCGGAACCGCCAACGGCGAATTGTATATCGCCGTTTCCGATAACGGTGGATATAACTGGGATATCGCCCGAAACCTGACCAACACCCCTACGCCGCTGTGCGATACCGGTGTTGCGGCGACTCTGCCGTGCGAATCCGACCAATGGCCGGCCATGTCGCGATACGGCATGCAGACCGATCCCGGCGGTGACTGGGATATTGTCTCGGTCGTCGATCCGTCGGGCGGATATTCAGGCGATATGTTCCTGGATGTGATGTATGTCAACGACAAATTCCCGGGCGGCAGTCAGCAGGATGCCGGAATCTGGACCACAAACCCGGTCCTGTGGTTCCGCGTACCGTGCGTCGAGCCTATTCCCAACCCGGTTCTGGTCTATTCTCCGAGCGAGATAAATCAGCCGACATGGACAAAGCCGGGTGTTCAATTGACCGATACGGTTCTTCTGGAGAATGTCGGTAACGCTCCGCTTTATATTTCGAGCATTTCGACGATCGAAATCAACGGCACAGCCGGCTGGCTGGGAACAAGCACCACCGGCGACATTACGATATCGCATCTGTCTCCGAACTTCGACACCTTTGAGCTTTATCTCAATGCCGGTGGCGCCATTACGGTCGGTCCGGCAGTGGTCGAGGGTTATGTGATTATCGAATCCGATGCGGTCGGCGGAAGCACCGATTCGATCAGCGTCGAGTTAATCGTGGCCGACACCGTCCAGTTCCCGGATGAAGCCGATATCCGCACCAGCTGCACGCGACTGGTATTCAACAATGCCGGTAATATCGGCGGCAGCGGCGGCGACAACGGCAACGGCGGTTACAACCTGAATTTCTTCGATGATTGTGACACGACCCAAAACGTTTCCGGAGCCGATGACCATGCCGGTGTTTACCTGTATGACGGCTCGCCGTTCATCTGTTACGATGACGGCGGCGAGGTAGTGTTCAACTACTACGCCTTCGACGCCAGCTGGTTGACCAGTGACGGGTTCCGTCCGCTGGTGAGCCCGTTTGCCGATTCGAGCACATACCAGAACAACTACCAGTACGGTTATTCCGGTCAGTTCGTTTCCAACGACTCGAACATCGCGCTGGAGTGCGAATATTTCGCACCGGATAACAATCCGGACAGCTGCAGCTTCATCGTCATGAAGCAACGCATCATCAACATCTCCGAGAACACCTACAGCAATGTTTTCTACGGCGATGCCATCGACTGGGATATTCCTTCGGATTCGGGCAGTGAAAACAGCTCCGATTTCGACGCCCCGCGTATGTTGATGTACTGCTACGGCGCCGAGTATGATGCCGACAGTATCGAGAACAACGACTGTGTCCTGGCCGATCAGCGTCTCGGCGGTCTGGCCTATTACGGCGGATTTAAGCTGCCGCATTATGACAGCACGACCGACCGCTATTACGCCCCGCGCGCCATGTGGACGCGCATGAACGCCGATTATGTGTATCCTGAGGGCGGCCTTGTGGCCGACGAGATGTACACCCTGTTGAACAGCATCACCGGTTATTCACCGTGGGAGGCTGTCAACCCGACGGCCGAGGATTCGGCTTATCAGGACCTTCACATGATCGCGGTGTTCGCACAGCGCGACCTGACGCCGGGCGACACGATGGTCTTCGTCAAGATATTGACATCCACCTACCAGGGACTCATGGACATGCAGATGAATGTCGATGCGGCCCGTGAGTGGATCGAGGCCCGTCCGGAAATCTTCAGCTATCCTGAAGAATCAGCGCCCCTGTGCTGCTGCGATGTCGCCGGCGATGCCAGTGACAACGGATTGGTCAACATCCTTGACGTGACTTATATCATCAACTACTTGTATAAGAGTGGTCCGATTGCACCGTGTCCGGCCGAGGCCGACGCGAACGGCAACTGCCAGGTCAATATCCTTGACGTGACCTACATTATCAATTACCTGTATAAGAGTGGTCCGGCACCGATATGTCCTGATGCAAGCTGCGATTTGTGTATTCCATAACCGAAACCGGAAACACATAAGCATAAAAAAGAAGCCGCCCCTAATGGGGCGGCTTTATTTTTTGATGGCGGGGAATATTTAAATCAGACTTTCACATGCAGCCACTGGCCGCGGCTGAAATAAATATACAGCCCGATCACGGAGACAACAGTCGCGCCGTTCATTGACCACCAGACGGCGTTTTGATCCAGATTTAATATCTGTGTCAGGATATATATAGCCGGAATCTGCAACAGCCAGGCGTTCCCGGCATTGGTAATCATGGCGGGAGTATTCATGCCGACGCCGGTATAAATCTGTTCCATCATTATCAGGGCACCGATAAAAGGAAATCCGAGGGCGAATATTTTAAGGAGGGCGCTGCCGTATCTTATTGTTTCGGCGCTGTCGAAATACAGGGACATAATACTGCCGCCGAAGAAATAAACAATTATGCCCAGCCCGGTCATCAGGCCGATACTCAGCAGAATGGCCTGATTGGCCGTTTTCCAGGCGCGTTTTATCTTTTTGCCGCCGAGATTATGCCCGATCAGTGCGGCCAGACCGAGGCCGATACCGACCAGGATGGAAAAACCGATGGCTGAAATCTGCATACCGATACCGTAGGCGGCCACCACCGAATTACCGAAAACCGCAATCATCGGCATGACGATAAAACGCGACCCGGAATACGACATATCGCCGATCCACGACGGGACGCCTATTTTCACAATCTGTACCATAGTCTTTATGGACATGGGGATTTTGCCCTTCAGGTGCAGGACGACATTAGTCACACCGGTGTAGAAAATGACCATCCCGATCAGGAAGGTCAGCGTGTATGAAACGACCGAGGCGACAGCGGCGCCGACCACGCCCAGTTGGGGAAAACCGAGATATCCGAATATAAACAGGGGATCGAGTATCAGGTTCAAAACCGTTGAACCAAGCATAACGCACATGGCCATATTGGGATTGGCAACACCCCGCATGGCGGTGTAAACCGAATATGTGGCGTATGAAAATCCCATGCCCAGAAAAATAATACGACCGTACTCGATACCGAGGGTCAAAGTCTCCCCGCGCGCGCCGCCGATAAAAACAAGCTTATCGATGAATAAATAACCGGCCAGCCCGAGTATCATCCCGGTCAGCCATTTAAGCAGAAAGGTCTCCTTAATGGCCGTCTCGGTAGCGTCGTAATTTTTTTCGCCGTATCGGCGCGAAATGATGGCGACCGAACCGGTACCGATGAGGCTGTTGAATGAAAAGAAAACCCAGGAGATATTGGAAAATATCGTTACCGCCGCGACCGCCATTTCCTTTTCCGGAAGATGCGACACCCAGTACATATCGACCATGTAGTAGATATGACTGGCCAGAAAACCGATCATCGACGGGACACCCATCTTGAGTATCGACTGGATAATCGAACCCTCGGTATAATCCTTTTTCTTCTCTTTCAACTCAGTTGTCATAACAACCCTTTAAAAATCCAAATAGCCAATATACTTGATTCGGATAAGAAAAGTTGCGATTATTTCTTTAAATATGGTATGGTGAGCGGGCCTTGAGGCATCACGGCGATACGCGGGTGGTCAGTGAGCCGAGTCGCAATGTCGGCAATCGTCGTCTGGATATTATCTATTTTCCGCATCTTGCATTTACCGATGCTTGCGGCATCAAGCGAGGAATAAACGAGGACATCGACATTCCGCAGAATACCGGCCAGTTTTTGGGCCTGCCAGCGATCGGTCAGTTTGAATTTCCTGTCGGCCATTTTTCTCAGTAATGATTCGGGATCACGTTCGGATTCCATTATACCGGCGAAATTGCCGTCTGGCGGTATGCCATTCCGGCATTCGGAGGCAATTATTATGTGGCCGCCTTTTTCGGTAATCAGGGAAGCAGCGGCGATGCCCTTGACGGTCTGATACAGGTTCTGGTCGAGCGGGTATCCCGAGTTGGATGTAATTACGAGGGGATATTTTCGCTTTACGCCGACCATGGCCGATTCGGATACGGTGCGGCAACCTTCGCGATGGGCCTCGATGTAATGGCCCGAAAATATTTGCGTTATTTCTTTCCTGCTGTTCAATATGACATTAATCAGGAAATCGGGCGGCGCCATTGCGGTCACATCGCGCGCGGCCCTCTGCTGGGGATTTTTCTCGAGAATACCGTAATCGGATTCGGGATCCCCGATGATGTCAAAAGAATGAAAAGCATTGATTGTTTTCAGACCGCATATTGCCGGACAAATGCCTTTGGCCCCGCCGGAATAACCGGCAAAGAAGTGAGGCTCGATAAAGCCGAGAGCGATTTTCTTGTCCGCGTGCAGATAATACTTATTCATATGTACCGGAATACCGCTTTCCGTATCGCCGATATATTCAAGCATTTTGTCATCCGAAGCATCATGGCAGATCACTCGGCATTTGGTGATAATTTCATCGCCGAGAAGTTCGTTCAGCTCTCTTTCGGAGTGGGGACGGTGTGTGCCGGTTCCGACCAGGATGGTTACATTTTCCGGTTTGAGACGGCAGTGTTCGATAACGGCCGGTATCAGGAGACGGTTTGGAACCGGCCGGGTAGCATCGGCGGTGACAATGGCCACGCTATCATCGGGCGAGATAAGCTCGCACAGGGACGGACGGCCGATTGGGTTGGAGACCGATTCGAAAAATGATTTTTCGAACGATGCCGCGGCGGGGGTCGTTCGCGGCTCGATTATATCCCAATCGGCGAGATTTCGGTCGAGGCGGATTTCGACACCACTCAGACCATAATCCAGTCTGACCATGTTGCGATTATTGTCCATAGAGAGAATATAAGTGACAAAAGAGTAAATTGCGATTGATATCTTAACTGAAAAAAGTGATAATAACCGCCACCCAGATAATTGATGTCGCGATGATACCGGATGGTTTATCTTTTGCCAGAAGCAGGGCCAGGGCCGAGAATATCAGCGCGATACCCAGGCGGGCGGTCAGTTTTGCCAGGATTTGAATCTGCAAGGCATCACCTATTAAAATCAATCCCGCCAGTACCAGCGCGGTGTAAATCAGCCAGATGAATTTTTTATCGAGCTTTTGATCACTCACGATCATACTCCTTTAAAAATTTCTCAATTCCTTTCCGTATCGATTTGGCTGTTTTCTTCCGGAATTTTTCGGTTTTAAGCAACGCTTCCTGTTCCGGTAAAATCATAAAAGCGCACTCGAGAAGGACGGCCGGATACTGGGTGGGCCGGTTGACGGCCAGATTACCGTGATATAAACCGTAATCTTTCAGGCCGGTTCCGGCCAGCAATTCGGACTGGATGGCGCGCGCCAGCTCAATCGAATGGGGATGATAATAATAGCTGGAAACGCCGTTATTTACAAACGGATTGACCCCGTCGGGCAGGGCATTATTGTGAATCGAAATAAACAAATCGGCGTTGGCGGCGTTGGCAATTACGGGGCGATCATATAGAGTCAGCGACGACATATCGTCCCTTGTCATGACCACCACCGCGCCCTTTTTTTCCAGTTCTTTTTTCAGTTCCAGCGCCAGATACAGGTTGGCCTCGGATTCCTTGAGACCGGTGGGTCCGATCGCGCCGGGATCCGGCGAGTGCCCCGGATCAATAACGATTCTTTTATGTTTTAGTCTGACAATATCTTGCGGCGGCTTATTAATCTGTAACTTTAATGTATTTCCGGCGTAAAAAGTATCATAACCCCAGATCGCTCTGTTGAAGTGCAACTTTAAACAATACACATCCGGTTCTATTTGTGACCATTGGGCCAGCCTCAGGTCCTTATCTTCGAAATCATACCTGATCCAGTCGGTGTCGGAAATGACGCCATAGATATACAGCTTCAAAACATTCGGACTATCTTCTTCAATCCGGTATGGATGTCTGGCCGCCAGCGCCATTTCGATTGTGAGTTTATCCTGATCGGCTTCGCCTCGAACCACTCGCAGATAAGATTTCGGCGGCGGCCATCCGGGCGGCAGAAATTCGATAGATTTTTTGTTTACCCAGCCGATATGATTTTGTGATAATCGCAACTTGATCCAATCCCCTTCCCTGCCGACCGCCAGCGCCTGGACACCCTCGGGCTGAAAAATGCTCAGGTATCCTTTGCGCGGTCCGACCCTGACAATTTGAACCGAATCGGTGAAACGAACCGTCCGGGGAAATTCAGGAGGATTGATTTTGACAAAAACATTCGAGCTGTCGATATATTCACGGCCGGGAATTTTAAGCAGTTCGAGAGTCGAATAATCTATCGCGGAGTTGGGTCGATCAAGCAACCTGTTCAGTATATCCTCGAATTCGGGCGTTTCGAGATGATAGTAAATTCTGGCGGAGTCGTGCAGTTTCCGGCTGTCGATATTCAGAAAGCCGGCGTAATGGCCTCGGATTTTTAATGAGTCGGGAACCGCCCCTTCGCCGAAAACCGATTCGCCCCAATATGGCTGGAGGCGCGGCGGCATCTCGGCCATCGGCACCGAATCGACATAGCCGGGTATGGAGAAATATGCCCGGCATCCGGGGGTGCCCTGTATTTCCAGCGTCAGGAAATCGCCGTCGGACAGCGACAGATTCCCCATAAAGCCGTTTTTATCGACAATGCGCAGGCTGTCGCAGACAAACGATTTACGCGGTCGCGGAACATTGACCGGGACAGTCAGTCGATCGACCGTGATATTATCATCGGTTCCGTAAACGGCGGTCAGATCGAACTCGAAATTACCGGGCCGAATGGGCAGAAAAGCAATAAAACCGCCGTCCTTGTGGACGTCCACCTCATGCCCATTGATGGTCAGCATCGCCCCGGATGGAACCGATCCGAGTATAAAGGTCGAATCCACGGCGGCGATACGGCCGTCCGGTTTGGGATATATTACATTAATACTCCCCGACAGAGCCGATCCGGCTGTCCAGCATAATATAAAGAACGATAGCAGTAAATATCTAACGAATGGCCGCATCCAGAAATTCCTTTTTTATTTTCGGACCACCAATAATATCTTCATCGACAGAAATCTTATCAAGATTAAAATCAATCCCGTCGGCAAACATATCTTTCAGCAGAAGCGGTCCGTCGAAGTCGAAGTAGTCGGCCGCCGATGCCATATATACCGCCTGGGAGAGCGCCACCGACGATTCCACCATACATCCCAGCATGACTGCCCGTTTATCGTGACGGGCGCGTGCGGCAAGCCGCAGGGCACCTGAGGCGCCTCCCGACTTGGCCATTTTGATATTGACACCGTCGATATAATCGCAGTACCGCTCGTAATCTTCCAGCGTATTTAGACCCTCATCGATGAAAAGCTTTATTTTCGAGCGCCCCTTGATATGTTTCCAGTCGTTTATATTATCAAGTCCGGTCGGTTGTTCGATCAGTTCCACATCGAGGTTGTCGAGATAATAAATAATCTCTTCGGCGGTTTCCGGTGACCAGCCGCCGTTGGCATCGATCCGAAACAGCTTGCCGCTGATCCCCGATAATTTATCCACCAGTTCCATATCGTTATCGCCGCCCAGCTTTATTTTAATTATCGGGTACGGCGAGCGGTCGATTTGATCGTACATTTCATCCGGGTCGTCGATACTAACCGTAAATGATGTTCGTATCCGGGGCGGTTCATCCAGATTGAGGATGTTCCACGGATACACCTGTTTTATGCGCGATAGATAATTAATCGCCAGGCCCGTTGCGGCCGCTTTCGAGACCGGGTTGATTTCGAGATCATCGATTTCTTTCAGGACATGGGGAGAGGCAAAATCCATGCTTTCGAGAAACGAACGTGCCGTTTCGAGATCGTTGCTGATTTCCTCCTCACCGGGACCATAGAAAACCGAACCGGCCGCTTCGCCGAATACCATGCCGTCGATCGACATGAAATAGTTTTTTCTGAACTCGGCCGAGCCGCCGGAAACCCTGAAAGTCCGTTTCAGGGGCATTTTCAGTGCAAATAGATCGACTTTTATAACAGCACCCTCCCGGCCGAGATAAAAGTCTCATGCAGGTCGCGGCGAAAATCCACCGTATCCGGATCAAGCGAATTTTCGGCGACACCACCCTCGCCCAGCGAGGCGTGGATAATACGCCGCTTATCGACCGCAATCGCCACATGCCCCTTGAAAAAGAGCAGATCGCCGCTTCGGACCTCTTCCCTGTCTATTTTTCGAACCGCCTTTCGCTGATCGAGGCTGTCCCGGGGCAGGACGATCCCGAATCTTCCGTAGATCATCTGCACCAGACCGGAGCAGTCGAAACCGAACGGTGTTATACCGCCCCAAAGATAAGGCACGCCGAGAAATTTTCGCGCCTCACGAACTATCAGCGAGCCATCCGGCCCGGTATTTTTCCTGCCCGGCAAGGAGGCGATATTTACTGCCGGAATCGATGCCGGCCGGCCGTCAGGTGTCCGGAAATATCCCCGCCCATTCGAGACCCGCGATATATGCAATCCGGTTCCATAGAACAGAAATGGAGGGTGTGTCCCCCGGGCGGATTTATCTGAAAGCGTGATCGACGAGGTTTTCGAGATGACGCGTCGATTCCGAGCTTTTCTGATTTGTCTGTATATCTTTTCGGGGATAGGGATCAGCGCCCTCTCATCCACCCAGCCGTTGTATCCGTCACTGCGGGTTACCCTGAGATAACTGTTTCTGCCGGCCCCGACAGCAACGGTATCGTTGTACAGCAGTTGGCTTTTGCGTTCGGAGCGAAATTTCGGTGCGGCTCGCAAGTCGCAACAATTTCTGATAATGACGCCATATTTCATATTGTACAATTAGGATATTTATCCGATTTAATCAATAAAAAAATGGCCGGATGATCATCAAAGCGATCATCCGGCCTGATACTAACGCACAAGGAGTTAGAAGTTCAATTTAGCCGTAAAGTACTGATTAGCATCAAATGTTTCGGTCTCGGTCCAGGAATACTCGAAGGCCACATCGGTGCTGCCAAGGCTCACGACAAGCCCGGCGCCGAACGAGAAGCCATACAGATACTCATCCTGGTCGGAATACTGATATCCGCCGCGGAGAGAATATCTGCCGTCGAACATATATTCGAGGCCGCCCTGCCAGAGGTCGTTCGAATAGTTATTCGACATGAAGTTTCCTGAGAACATGGCCACGTTTCTTTCATTCTCGAAGAAGTTATATGAAACTCCCAGGTTGAAAGAACTGGGCAGATCGAAAGTGGCGGCATTTCTGCGCCCCACATTTCCATCGCCGATGGGCTCGTCGAAAGCGGTTCCGTCGAAGCTCATCTCCGGGCCATAGTTTTTGATAACCATACCGACTTTCAAACCGTGCCAGCCGGGATTGTAGACAAAACCGACATCGAACGCCACACCTGAGGCGGACGCGTTGGCGATATCTTCATAGATCATCGTCCCGGTCAACCCGAATGAAACGCGGTAGGTCAGTTCCCTGGCATATGTCACCGAGAGAACCGAAAGTGTCGGATTATAAAACTGGCCGGTACCATCGGGATCGTTTTGGGTCGTTATTTCGATATCGCCGACCGACACTACTTTGGCGGCGATACCGAGCGTCCCGAAATCGCCGAGGTTGGTTGCGGCCCCGACGTAGTTCACATCGATGTCGGCGATGTACGGCTGGTAACTGAATAAGACTTCAGTCCCGGCCAAACCCGCCAAACCGGCCGGATTCCAGTACATGGCTTCCACACCGGTGACATCGGAGATTACCGCACCGCCCATTGCCGTACCGCGGGATCCCACAGGAATCCGCAGTTCCTGAGCGCCTGCTGTACCAGTCCGTGGTACATTCTCCGCATAAGCCGTGCAAAGGCTTAATACAAGGAGAACAACCAACAGAATATGGACTTTATTTTTCATTTACTTATCCTCCTTGTTAATATATGTCAAGCACTTCTTTTTCGACAAAGACGGCCATCTTGCCGATCTTTTGACCGAATCCGGGTGCATCAACCACGTAAATGTAAATTCCCGAAGCCACAGGAAGGCCATTATTGGTAAGGACATCCCAGCACTCAATAGCGGTTGAGGCATCGTTCTTTTCGATCGTCCTCACCAGATCACCGGCGAGATTGTAAATATTGATATTACAAACTTCCGGAAGATGGTGGAAACAAACCTGGTAGCTTCCAACCGACGGATCGTAGGGACCGGCGAGATAAAACGGATTAGGAACCGCTTTGATCGCATCCAGATCCGATTCATCCGAGGTCAACGTTATCGCGGGAGCCGTGAATTCGAAAATATCGGCATCGGTAATAACGAAATTCGGAATCATCGTAAAGATGCATTCCTCGGCCAGCATTCCGCCGCTTCCGCGGTCGTCAACCCACATTGTCCAGGCGGCATCCCAGACACCATCACCGTCTTCATAACTCCAGAAATCGATGGTTCCGCCGGTACCGTCGCCATACAAGGTTCCGGTCGCGTCATAGTCGGTATTCAGGATCCAGAGATAATTGAACTGCTGGTCGCCGTCGTTGGGCAGAAGCGGATCGGCAGGATCGGTCAGATTGTGCAGATCCCACTGACCGTTCTGATCACGGTCACGGAAAACTGCGTTCAACTGGCGCGGATTAGCCGGATCGGTAACATCCCAGGCTGTAAACGGAACCGGGACGAAACCGAGATATGAGTCTCCGGAGAATCCGGAATACGAGAACGCATTCTGCGTCTGCGCGGGATCATCCACTACATACGGTTCGCCGATGCTGTAAGCACCGTCACCATTGAGATCGGTATATGAAGCCATGGGGCGGAAGCGGACTTCCACGATCGGGTATTCATCGGGAGCCAATGAGGTCAGACCCCAGAAATTCGGCTCCATGAACACGCCGCCGAAGAACAACTCACCGCCGTGCTGACCGCCGGTAACCCAGCGGCCGCCGGTGTACTCCTGTTCCGCAACAGCAATCGGGCTGAGGTTCGCAGGATCGGCGCTGGTATAATCCCAGTCCTTACCTTCGAGAGGCGGACCGGAGACCTTAATCCACATACCGTCATAAACCTGGTAGTTGTCATCATTCGACAGGTTATATTCCTCAGTCGTGTAGGTCGTACCCTGAGTCACGTTATGAAGGTTCCAATACGTGGCTCCATCACCATCAGTACCGAAATCGACACGATAAGTATCGCCGGTGAGAGCGAACGGATCGGTGACAATCGGTGATACAATACCATCGGAAACACCGCCTACCTGACTGACCTCGAGGACCTCATCGCCGTCGGCGCCCAGATTCACCCCCGCCATCGGGGACTGCGGCTGGGCCGTCACAACTGTCTGGCTCTCGAGGAAACGATCCTGGTTCGGCACCGGGGCGCCTTCATTGTCGACATAACTGAACGAGAAAGCCGTCACCCTGAAGTAATAGGTGGTGATGTCTTCCAGGTCCAGATTCAACAAGGCGTCCTTGTCGATGGTGTACGCATAATTCAAACCGGAGTTCGAAAGGTTGCGCTTGACGTCGGGCAAAACCAATCCGTTGTTGGGATCGGTCAAGCTGTCGACCAGAGCGACATCACGATCATTGATGACGTCGTAGGTTTCCATCAGCGTCCACGGACCGGCCGAGGATTCGCCCTGCCAGACCGAGTAACCTTCGAATTCGAAATCGCCCGGATCGACTTCGGAAGTGTCGGTCCAGGTAAGGATGATCTTCTCGCTCAACTCGGTCATGTTGACAACCGGCTTGGCCGGCGGAGTCGGCGGGTTGAATCCGTTTTCATACAGTTTCTGCGCAAAATCGTCGAGCTGCTTGACAACATCGATCGAATTGAGATTGTTGCTGCCCTGTCCGACGATAATCGCGGCTATAATTTCGGTGCTGTCGCCGGGATTGAAATCAATCGGCCCGGTCGTCTGCATCCAGCGGCGGTCGTCGGAACTGACATCGAGGTCGCCCTCGCCCGTAACCGGATTACCGGTGTGGACGAATTTCAGCACCTGTCCGTCATAGATATAATCGGTACCGTCGCGGTTAAGACCCCTCATATAGTTATATGACTGGTCCTTGTTGTCCGGGTCGGTGCCGTTGATATACTTGTTGAACGAGGTCATACCCAGATTGGTATAATCGGGGAATGTCGTACCCCACATCAACGCGGTATCTCCCGGCGATTCGACCAGAGGACCCTGGAAGAAGTCGATACCGAGAGCGGGCGGGCCGTCGCCGTACTGGCTGTCGTTGTTACCTTCGTTATAGACGAAACCGAGTCCCAGCGTGGTATCGCAACCGACAAGGTCGTCGCCGGCGCTGCCCAGATCGGGATCGGACCAGAGCGAGAAGTAACACTCTTCAAGGTTTTTATTACCCTTGTTGTAAATCTGCATACGAATGATAATGATGTTACCCAGAGAACCCTGACGATCGTAGGCAAAAGTGGTATTTTTTATCTCGATACCGAGAGGATCACTTTTACCGGCATCGTTATCGTGCTGATCCGGATCACCGTCATTGAACACCGACCAGCACATCTGGTCGCCGACCATATCGGGCACGATCTCACCGTTTTCTTCCTTAACGGGAGCGCCCTGACCGACGGCGTATGTCAGATAGTCGAGATAATCCTGGTTCGGATTACCGGCCAGACTGTCGCGATAGAGTTTATAGACTCTGAATTCGGGAACATCTTCCTGGAAAGTGCCGTTCAGCATCGGGCCCGGCACGTACTCGGAACTGTATTCGGAGATCACAACCAGGCGCTGGTTGTTGGCGGCATCACGAGCCCCGATCCACATACCGCCGGCGTAATACGGAGACAATTTCTGAATTGTCTCGTTGACCACAGTGGGGTCGCCGCCGTACGGGAAATATGTCCCATAGTCATTACCATAAACGTCGGCCAGATCACGGCCGAAATTACCATGGTTGGTAACAAACATCAGGATGCGGTTGGCATCGATAAATGTTGTGTTATCCACCTGCATTGCTGCACTGCCTTTATATGCCCTGGGCAATCGGTCGGATGGCGGTAAAGCCATCGCCGACAGAGCAAATAGGAGCACCAGAATGCAGACTAAAAGTTTTATTTTCATTTCCTAACTCCTCATTTTGCTCAGAATGACATCCTAATACCAAGATATATAATCCTGGGGTTGGAGTAGTTCTTCGGATTGTTCTGTCCGAAATCATAGAGATATTCGAACTGCTCACCGGTTTCGGGATTATCGATACTGCCCTGTGCAACATCGCTTCCCAGATACCCTGTGGTATTGGCTTCGCCGGTGCCTTCATAAACGGCCAGTTCGTTTTCGGTATTGAGCAGGTTCTTAATCCAGAGATAGGGAACCAGTCTGTACTGACCGAACGTGAACGTTTTCTCCAGCTTCATATCAATTTGATAGTTCCAGGGCATGTTGGCGGAGTTGATACTTCCGATCGGCTCCTGCTGAACCGAGGCCGCCGTGATGGCATCATAGGGATTGGTCGGGGTATACGGCAAACCACTGGCAAGCTGCATAACCACGTTCAGGCCCATGTTTTCCAACGGATGCATATCACCGATCATCGGACCCTCGCCACTGGTGGATCGAAGATCGAACATTCCGATCAGGCTGTGCCGCTGATCATAATCGAGCGGGTTGGTCGATTTCGGTGTTCCCTGCGGATTCTTCCAGGCAATGTTGAAGGTCGAATTGGCATAGGAACCGGTTCCGCTGGCATAGCTTAAGGAGTACTTAACGCTGATGGCCATATTGCGTGTGCGTCTCATGGTGAGACTGAAATCGACGCCCTTGATGGTGCCGTAATCGACATTTCCGTAATAGTCATAGGCATACGGCTCGGCCGCCTGATGGAAAATCTGCGTCAGATCTTCGACATCCTTGTAATAAGCGGCAATATTGACGGCCGTATTTTCGCCCAGCTGCCGTGTCAGACCAAATTCGTACTGAGTGATCTGTTCCGGTTCCAGATTGGGGCTGGCAAACGGATAATAAGAACCGGCGCCAATACGATCTTCGAGGAAATCATAACCGACGTACAACCTTCGCAGGTCGGGACGCTGGAAGAACTTACCGTAGTTCATGTAAACCTGCGTCTGGTCGCTGACCGGGAACGAAACACCAAGTCGCGGCGACAGTCGGGTGAATTTCTTGCTGTCCTCGAAATCGCTTTCCTGGAACTCACCATCACCCACATCGGTCGGATCGAACGGGTCCTCGACATCGATCAGCCGGAGTGACTTATAATCGAAGAAGTCGAAACGCAGACCGGCATTGACGACGAAATCGCGCCATTCGAAACGATCCTGGAGATAGACACCGAGGTTAATCGGGTGCTTGGTATCGTTCTCCCAGCCCTGATCATCCGACTCCTCGCCATTCTCATCGAACCCGTAGCGATTCAAGTTGCCGGTCGTGCCGCCGATATCGGTCGCATCGAGATTCTCGAAATAGCGCAGAGTGTGACGCTGGAAATCGAAACCGAACTTCAGCGTATGCGCACGGCTGATCTGGCTGGTGATATCGCCCTTGAAACCGATATAGGACGAAATCCTGTGGAGATAATTGCCCCAGTATGATTCATAGAATCCGACCACTGTATCTTCTTCCGAACCCTGCACGACATTGTTATCAACCTGATGGGCAAAAATGCTGTCGCCCTCGCGGAAAGCCGTGGTCAAATCATCCCATTCCGGGTTACCGGTAGCACGTCTATATGCTTCATAATCATCGAAAATGACGCCGTCGCCGCGCATTCTCTCGGTCCGGAAATACGATGCGCTCAGGTTATAGAATGTTTCGGCGTTAAGAGTATGAGTTATTTTGGCATTAAGACCAAGGTTTTCATCCTCGTACAGCGGGGTATGTTCGACCTGGTCGATTTGTGTCGGATTGAGATAATAATGGCGGTATTCCTGCCATCTGTCATGTGAATAGTTGCCGTTAAGAGCCAGCTTGACATTTTCCTGAAGTTCGAAATCAAGTTTGCCCTGTCCGGACCAACCCTTAAGGAAGTTGTTCGGCATCCTCTGCGATTCCTCGAAATACTGATCGACGTCGAACTGCTCGTAAATTTCCTGCGTGTTGATCGAAGGTGACCGATCGGCCATCCAGCGTCTTTCACCCGACAGGAAGAAATACGCCTTGTCCAGACCCGGGATGGGGCCGCCGATATCGGCCGTGTACCAGTTCTGGTCGAAGCTGTCATAGCCGAAAATAGAGGCGGCGTTATCACTGATCAACTCAAGGTTGCCGTGATATTCTTCGCTACCGGAATTGGTCACGACGTTCACGATACCGGATGCAACGTGACCGTACTCGGCCGAGAAGGCACCCGAAGTGACTTTAACTTCCTTAATGGCGTTATTACTGATATTTGCCGTCGATATACCCGAGAGCGGATCCTGTTGCGAGAAACCGTCAACATAATACGCTACCTCGGACGGACGGCCGCCTCTGAGGTTGATTTCCGGGGCGTTAGCGAGCGACTCGCGGCCGCCTCGCTGGCGGAAGTCAACGTTAGAGTTCATTCTTACGACACTGTTCTGCAGACCGACCACCTGATCGTATGTACGAACGGGCATTGCCTGCAGTTCCTCTCGGGAAACAATGTCCACCGACGTCGTCTTGTCTTTGATAACAAGCGGACGTTCCGCTCTCACCACGATTGTTCTACCCAATTCAAGCGCTTCCTTCGAAAGCGTATAGTCCGTATACGCGGTCAAATCAGCGGAAACACCGACATTGGTGACTTCAACCGGGGCGAAGCCGATTAGTGATGCTTTGACTGTGTACGTTCCAACGGGAACGTTCAAGATGTAGTACTCACCGTTTTCATCGGTCAAAGCACCCAGCTTGGTGCCGACAACCGAGACTGCTACACCAGGGAGCGGCTCGCCGGTCTCCGTATCCACGACTGTGCCGGAGATCTTGCCGGTAACACTGGCCATAACCACCTGCGGCAGCAATAGTCCAAGCGTCAGACCAAGCATAATCGCCATAGAAATAAGTTTTTTAACCAATTTCTATAACCTCCTTTGGTTTTTAAAATTGTTGATTTCTAAGGGAATAAAAGAAAAGGATCGTCTCTCTCTTCCTCTCACCTCCTTGTGCTGCTAATCCGTGCGCTAATGTTTGTACTTGATTGTGTACTTTTATCTATCTGTTTTTTATTATCGAGATTCTCCTTTTTAAAGATCGTTGATGGCCCTAAAAAATATACCCTTCCAAGCCTGTAAATATATACGGCGCAAGTAAGTTAGATTGCAGTAAAATTGTTGTCAACAAAAAAACAATCCGATTTTCATACTTTTTTAAGTCATTATGCTGTATAAAAATCGGACTGTTATCGAATAAATTAAGCGGTCTATACCAGCTTTACCGCCGCCGCCGCCATTTCGGCCACACGTTCAAGCGCTTTCTCAATGTTTTCGACCGAATTGGCGTAAGAAAACCTCAGGTAACCCTCGCCGAACTTACCAAACGATGTCCCGGCCAGGGCCGCCACACCGTACTCCTCGAGGAGCAACTCTTCCAGTTCCTTGGAGGTTTTACCCAACTCGGTAATATTGGGAAACACATAAAACGCACCCAGTGGTTTCTTGCATGATATTCCCTCAATCGCATTGAGCCCGTCGACAATCACATCACGCCTCGCGCGGAACTCGGCCACCATCTTCTCCGAATCGCCCTGCGGACCGGAAATTGCGACGCCCATAGCGATCTGGGAAAAGGCCGAGGTGCACGAGGTGCAATTGGTTTGCAGCCGTGACACGGCCGCCGCCACCTTCTCATTCATGACACCATAGCCCAGCCGCCACCCGGTCATGGCATAGGTTTTGGACATGCCATCGAGAATAATGGTACGTTCCTGAGCGCCGGGGAACTGTGTCAATGATTCGAATTCGGCTTCGTAAATAATGCGTGAATAAATTTCATCCGAAAGAATCCAGATGTCGTTTTCGACTGCGATACGGGCAATCTGCTCGAGATCATCATGCGTCAGAACACCGCCGGTGGGATTCTGCGGCGAATTGATAATCATCAGTTTCGTTTTCGGTGTCACCAGTGATTCGAGTTCCTTGACATCAAGCCGGAAGTCGTTTTCCTCTCTGAGAGGAATCGGGACCGGTTTGGCGCCGACATAATTAACCAGTGACTCATAAATGGGGAAACCCGGATTCGGATAGATAACCTCGTCGCCGGCATCGACCAGCGCAAAGATGGTGTAAAACATGATCGGCTTACCGCCGGGTGTAATCACCACCTGCTCCGGGGTCGTCTTTATTCTGCGGGTTTTGTTTATTTCATCGGATATGATCTTGCGAACGTCAGGGTAACCGGGGGCGGGATTGTAATGCGTGTAACCGTCATTAATAGCCTTGATAGCGGCATCACAGATATACCGCGGGGTATCGAAATCGGGTTCGCCGATTTCGAGATGCACCATATCCATGCCCTGCGCCTCCAGCTCCTTGGCCCGAACCAAAACCTCGAATGCGGTTTCGGTCCCAAGCCGCCTCATACGCTCTGCAAACTTCATTATATACTCCTAAATATAAAAGTATTAATTAGCCTTTTTTGAGCATTTTTCTGGCCCGGTCGGCGATATACTCGGCGGCCACCTCGAATTCCTTGACCAGTTGCCAGGGAAGTCCGGATTCGCCGAAGCGATCTTTGACGCCGATCATGCCGAACGGAATCATTTTACCGTCGGAGGATATACCGTTCATCACGGCCGCAGCCACCTGATTACCGAAGCCGCCCACCTGGTGTTCCTCGGCGGTGATAATCGCGCCGGTTTCCATCGCGGCTCTTCTGACGGCCTCCCTATCGAGCGGTTTGACCGTATGCATATTGATGACACGCGTTTCGATACCGTAGTCCTGCTTTAAAATCCAGGCCGCGCGAAGCGATTCGGCCGCCTCGGGACCGCAGGAGATAATGGTAATATCTTCATTTTCATTTTTATAATCGGTGGACAGTTTCACCTCGAAAGCGTCCTTGAACATATCTTTCTCGCCTCGGAAACGATAAATATTGGCGACACCGAATTCGAACGGCGTGTTTTCATCGGATACGATCGGGGTTGCTTCGCGGGCGAACCGGATATATTTCGGCCCGACAATATCGAACAACATCGTCCGGGTCATTTTCTTTGTCTCCACGGAATCGATGGGAGCGCCGACCCTCATATTGGGAAGACCGCACATCTGGAACAGCGCTTCCAGTTCCTGATGCGTCGCCCCGTCCGGTCCGACCGAAACGCCGCCGTGGGCGCCGACGATCAGGACATTAAAATCGGAGTAGCAAACCGATACGCGGAGCTGGTCGAGGTTACGCGCCGAGGAGAATACACCATAAGTACCGAATACCGGCAGCTTGCCCTCTTTGGCCAGCCCGGCCGCGACGGTGGTTCCACCCTGCTCGGCGACACCGACCGATATCCAGCGGTTCTTGCGTTCCGGGTGATCCTTGTAAAACTGCGAGATGGTAATGGAATCGGAGATGTCGGCCCCGATACACACGACCCGCTCGTCATCGCCGTACTCGCTGAGGGCACGACCCATACCCTTACGGGTGGGATCCATATCGACCTTCATATTCTCCTGTTTGTTCCACCAGTAATCGCGCCCGAATTTGGGTAATTTGGCATCGAGACGTTTCTCGACTTCGACCTGGAAATCGGTCCCGGTCTTGAAAAATTTGTCAAGATCGAAAGCATCGGACAACCCCAGTTCGGCCAGAGCTTTTTCCATCTCTTCCCGGTTCGGCGGTTTACCGTGCCAGCCGGCCACGTCTTCCATAAAGCTGACACCTTTACCCTTAACGGTATTGGCCAGGATCAGGGTCGGCTTCTCGGTGGAAGCACAGGCTTTCTCGAAAGCACCGATCAAGGCGGCGATATCGTGACCGTCCACCTCGATAACATCCCAGTTAAAAGCACGGTACTTGTCGGCAACCGGCTCGAGACTCTGTACATCCTTGGTGTATCCGTCTATTTGAAGTCGGTTGAGGTCGAGTATATTAATAAAATTCTTCAGCTTGAAATTACCGGCCTCCATTACCGCCTCCCAGATCGAGCCTTCCTGATGCTCGCCGTCTGAAGTAATGGTAAAGACCTTGTGATCTTTCTTATCCAGCTTGGCGGCCAGAGCGACACCGACGCCGACCGACATGCCCTGTCCCAGCGACCCGGATGAAATCTCCACGCCGGGCAGGTCCTTGCGATGCGGATGACCCTGGAACGGTGCACCGAGCATTCTCAACGTGGCCAGTCCCTCTTCGGGGAAATATCCGGAAACGGCCAGCGAGACATAAAGCGCGGGCGCCTTGTGACCGGCCGACCAGATAATGCGGTCACGGTCTTCCCAATCGGGATTTTTAGGATCATGTCGGGCTATTTTCATATATAGCACTGCGAGAATATCCATCATGGAGAGAGTCCCGCCCGAGTGACCCGATTTGGCCGAACAAAGAGAAATCATGTCCAAACCACGCATATGGTTGGCAATTTTTTTCAGCTCATCTATCGAGTAGTCTTTGATAAGATTGCCGGTTTTTGAATCAATAAGCGGCATTTTACCTCCAAACTCGTATTTTTTGAATTTCGTAACCTAATTTAACCTGATGAATATATCAGTTTGAAATTTAACAGTCAACCTTTTTCAGGGTCACTTTCTTTAAGATTTTTTTTATTCTAAGTTCAAGAGAATTAAGGGATTTATTGTTATGAATAACTATATCGGCACGGTCCTTGAAGACACCATATTTCAATTGTGAACCAAGCCTCATTTTTGCCTCCTCAACCGAGTACCCTTTTTTCAGCAACCGGCTGATTTTGGTCTTTTGTGTGGCATGCACGACGATTGTCAGATCGACTTTTTTGTCCCATCCCCAATCCAGAAGCAGGGCGGCATCGATTACTACTATATTATACTTCTTAAGGGCGCTTCTCGATTGTACTTTAAGCTCTCTCAGCAGAGCCGGATGAACGATTTTGTTGAGTTTTTTCTTACTGTCGTCGTCGGAGAAGGCAATACGGGCAAGATATTTACGCCGGAGCCTTCCTTTGGGGGTCAGAATGTCCGAACCGAACGCCTTGACCAGCTTTTTCAGGATCGCCGGGTCTTTCTCGACCACATCACGGCCGATCTTATCGGCCGAAATAACGAAGGCGCCCAGCGCCGCAAAAATATCGGCCGCCTCGGTTTTTCCCGAGCCTATCTGTCCGGTTATTCCTATGAGCATTTTTACTTCGCATCAAGCCAGTTGTCGCCGGTACCCATATCGGCGACAATCGGCACCTTGAGTTTTACCGCCTTTTCCATGCCGTCCCTGACAATTTTCTTCAGGTCCTCGATTTCATCGATGTATGCATCGAAAACCAGTTCATCATGCACCTGCAGAATCATGCGCGATTTCATACCGGCCATTTTTTTGTGAATGTTAATCATGGCCACTTTGATCATATCGGCGGCTGTCCCCTGGATCGGGGTATTGATGGCGGTCCGCTCGGCGAACTGACGCACCTGATAATTTTTGGCATTGATTTCCGGCAGATACCTGATCCGGTTGAACATGGTCGTAACGTAGCCGTTCTCGCGAGCGGAACTCTTGACATTGTCCATATATTTTTTTATACCGGGATAGCGCGCGAAATATGTATCGATGAATTCCTTGGACTGGGCCACATCCAGCTCGGACTGCATCGAGAGACCGTAAGCGCTGACACCATAAATTACGGCAAAATTAGCGGTTTTGGCCGCCCGCCTCTTTTCCGGCGTAACTTCATCCATATCGACACCATAAACCTCGGCGGCGGTGCGGGCGTGAATGTCTTCCTTATCCTTGAAGGCCTTAATCAGTGTTTTGTCTTCCGAAAAATGCGCCAGGATTCTCAGTTCAATCTGCGAATAGTCGGCCACCAGCAATTTATGTTTTGAGTCACGCGGTATGAAGGCCTTGCGTATACGCCGCCCGAGTTCGGTTCGAATCGGTATATTCTGCAGATTGGGATCGGTCGACGACAACCGTCCGGTGGCGGCGATGGTCTGATTGAACGAAGTATGGACGCGCCCGGTTTCATCGTTTATCAGCCGCGGGATGGCATCGACATAAGTGTTTTTGAGTTTCATAAGCTGGCGATAGTCCAGAATAAACTTGGGGAAATCATATGTTTTCGCCAGTTCTTCGAGCACCCGGACATCGGTCGAGTAGCCGGTTTTCTTGGCCGTCTTGCCTTTCGTCGGCATGTTCATTTTTTCGAACAGTATATGCGACAACTGCTGGGTCGAGTTGATATTAAACTCACCGCCCGCTTCTTTGTATATCTCGGCCGTCAATTTATTCAGCCGGGTCTCGAGTTCGCCCGAGATTTCCCCCAGATAATCGGGATCGACACGCACCCCGGCCTCCTCCATAGCGGCCAGCACCTTTATCAGCGGCAGTTCAATATCGTAATACAAATCGGTTAGTTTGAGTTGCTCCAATTTGGGGGCCAGGACATTCTTCAGGCGGTACGTATAATCGGCATCCTCGGCGGCGTACCATGCCGCCTTATCGACAGGAACCGTGGCGAACGAGAGCTGTTTTTTGCCCGATCCGATCAGGTCGCTTATCGGCTGCATACGGTAATCGAAATATTCCAGCGCCAGCGCATCGAGGCTGTTCTGTCTCCCCGAGGGATTGATCACATAGGAGGCCAGCATACTGTCGAAAGCAATCGGATCGACATCCAGCCCGGCGCGGTGCAGCACCTCAAGATCATATTTCATATTCTGCCCGCATTTGCCGACCTTTTTGTCGGTGAGTAATTTATTCAATAATTTAAACGCTTTGTCTCGGGGAAGATTTCGCTCTTTTTCGTCATGACCTAGAGGCACATAATATGCCCGGCCTTCCTCGCCGCACAATGACACCCCGACCAGGTCGGCCCTGACGGCATTGAGCGACGTGGTCTCGGTATCAACCGCTATTTCTTTTTTCTTCGAAAGCTCCGAGACCACTTTTTCCAGCGTTTTCAGATCATCGATACAAACATAATCGACTTCCAATTTAGGCGCGGCTTTTGTCTCGACGGCATCATTCAGTTTCAGATCGAGTTCGCCGGTCTGTTTGGCCAGTTCATTAAGGAGCCGGTTGAATTCCATCTCGAGGAAAAACTTTTTCGCTTTCTGGAAATCAAGTTCACCATGTTTCATCTCTTTGAGCGAGAATTCGATCGGGACTTCCGTGTCGATTGTCACCAATTTCCGGGAGAGCCTGGCCTGTTCGATATTTTCGGATACTTTTTTGCGCACCCCCTTGGCCTTGATCTTGTCCGGATTTTCGAGAATCGCATCCAGACTGCCGAATTGCTCCAGAAGCGAATGGGCGGTTTTCGGTCCGACCCCCGGCACACCGGGGACATTATCGGAGCTGTCGCCCATAAGGGCCAGGGTGTCGATAACCAGTTCGGGCGGAGCGCCGAATTTCTTTTCGACCCCTTCCCGGTCGAGTTTGACCGGCGGTTGCGAGCCTTTTTGCGGATTGTATATTTTCACCCGGTCGCCGACCAGCTGGAACATATCCTTGTCGCCGGTGACGATCCAGACATTCATCTCTCTTCGTTCGCCCTCGCGGGCCAGCGTTCCGATGATATCATCCGCCTCGTACCCTTCCATCTCGAGCGTCGGCAGGTTGAGCGCTTCGGTGGCCTCTTTTATCCGGGGAAGCTGGATGACGAGTTCCTCCGGCATCTTGGCGCGGGTCGATTTGTATTCTGCGTACATCTTGTGACGGAAAGTCGGGGCCTTGGTATCGAAAATCACTGCGAAATAATCGGGATTTTCCTCGCGCATGATTTTCATCAGAGAATTGACAAAACCGAAAGTGGCCGAAGTATCTTCACCCTTGGAATTTATCATCGGGTTCCGGATAAAGGCGAAATAGGCGCGGTAAAATATGGCCGATCCATCAACCAGGTAAAGCGTTTTTCCTTTCATCGGTACAGCCCCTCCGCGGCAATCATTCGGCGGACATTTTCGGGTACGAGATATCGTATCGAGCGGCCCTCTTTGAGCCGGCGTCGGATATCGGTCGAGGATATATCCATCGGCGGCATCTCGAAGCGGGTAACTTTTTCGATCCACGGCGACCGGTTCCCCGTTCGTTCATAGCCCGGTCTACCGGCCATGACGACATGGACCTTGGCGATCAGCTCATCGGGGCGGTACCAACTGTCGAACAGCGCGACATTGTCGGCACCGAGAATCAGATGCCATTTAATATCCGGATATTTTTTCATCAATTCATCGACGACATTATTCGTGTATGACGGGATTTTCATATCTTTTTCCATGTCGGAGGCGACAAAACAGTCGTTGTCGTCAATAGCCGCTGTGACCATTTTCAGCCGGGTATCGAAAGATGCGACCGGTTTATTTTCGCGGTGGGGCGGGTCACAGCTGACGACAAACATGACGGCCGCCAGATCGAAAGCGGCCCGGGCCGATTCGGCCAGCAATAAATGCCCGTAATGTATGGGATCGAAGATCCCTCCCATCAACCCCCAGTTGCCGGAGTACTCAGGACTCTTCGGGCACATCTACCGTCTCCAACCGGGAGTTGATTTTTTCGACGTATTCCTCGGCATCGGGAACCATCTCGCTCTCTGGATAAACAGTGATGAAGTTATTGAATTTTATCAGCGACTCGGCGTATGCTTTCTTCTTGTAATCTATTTCGGCGACCCGGTACTGCGACATCGCGGCGTACCTGGTATCGGTGTATTCATCGATAACCATCTGGAAATAAATTCCCGCCGATTTGAATTGCTTCAACTTAAAATAGAGCATCCCGTTTTCATATTCTTTGCGGGCGAGTTTGGTTCTCCCCTCCAGAATAACCTGTCTGGCCTCTTCGACCAGCGGAGAATCGGGATTGTCGATTATGAAATCCTGCAGAACCTGTATGGCTCGTTTCAAATCTTCCTGGTCCAGCGCGAAATTTCCCGGGGTGTTTTCGAGATAACTCACGCCGTTCATGTACTGGGCCTCGTCATAATATGCCGACTGGGGATAATTGGTCATCAGGCGCTGGAATTCTACCGCCGACAGTTCGTACTCTTTGTTGTTGAAATAAGACATGGACAGGTAATACTGTGCGGTATCGACAATATCGGCGCCGGGGAAATTGAAGATGACTTTCTGGAACCCCTCGATAGATTTCAACCAGTGTTTTTTGTCGTATTCTTTTTTGGCCAGATCGAATTGATCCTGCGCGCTGGTTTCCAGCCTTACACCCGGGGCTCCGCAACCGGCGGCAATACTGATAACGATAAGAACGGCAATCGCGGCGGCAAAATATTTTTTATTCATCAGATTTGGTACTTCTCCTTGAACATGTTATAATTATCCATCACCTTATTAATATATGATTTTGGCAGCGGTTTGTTCAAACTGACCCGCTTTCGAAGGGCGGTTTCGCCCAAATTGTATGAAATAACCGCCTGCCGGACATCTTTGAATTTCAGAATCATCTCGAACAGGTGCAGCGAACCCATCTGAATATTGAGATCGGGCTGGAACAGCGTCGTCGAATCCTCCCAGTCGATACCTATTTTGTCGGCCAGCGAGCGGCCGACAAAGGGACGAATCTGCATCAACCCCTCCGCCCCGGCTTTCGATTTCTGTCCCCGTTTGAATGATGATTCGGTGTAAATCATGGCCATCAGAAACAGGGGATCATAATCGTACTTTTTGCATTCGGAATGAATCACGTCGGCCAGTTCCGCTTTTTCCTCGTCATCGAAGCCGATCTGGAAATCCTCGATGACCTGGAGAATCTGCAATTTCTCCTCAAGTTCCGAAATGCGCTTGCGTTGAAAATTAATCTGTTTTTCGAGATTGAATTTCTCCCTGACCAGATAAATAATCAGCACCGACTGCGACAGGTAAATCAGGACAAACAATATCGCAACCGGTTTCGACAGGAATAATCCCAGGCGGTTTGATTGTATCATTTTTTTGATGCCTCCGCTTTGGCTATCAAATCATAGCCTTCGGCCATCACCACCCGGGCATCAACAATATCACCCACGCTCAAACCATCCCCCTCCACATAAACACTCTGGTCGATTTCCGGGCAGTCACCCATAGTCCGACCCACAGCCTGCGAGTCGGCTTTCAGTTCATCAATTATAACTTTTTGAAATTTGTCAATCAAGGCAATATTTTTCTTAAATGCAATATCCTGCTGAACTGTCATGAGAATATCCTGCCGCTCTTCAGCTATTTCGTCGGCGATCCGGTCCTTATACAAGGCGGCTTTGGTTCCCTCTTCGGGTGAATACTTGAAGGCGCCAAGACGGTCGAACTTAAATTCCTCGATAAAATCCAGCAATTCCTCGAATTCGGCTTCGGTTTCGCCCGGGAAACCGGCGATAAACGTGGTGCGGATAATATTTTCGGGTGAGGTCGTCCTGATTTTTCGCAGAACGTGCTCGATATCCTTCCTTTTGGCCCGGCGCTTCATCAGCCCCAGAATCCGGTCGCTGATGTGCTGTAACGGTATGTCGAAATATCCCAATACCTTATCCGACTCGGACATATACTCGATGAGGTCATCGCCGACCGCCTCCGGATGCAAATACATCAGTCGTATCCACTCGATACCATCGACTTTTTCCAGTTCGCCGAGCAGGGATAGAATGTCGGTTTCATTCTTAAAATCGCGGCCATAGCCGGTACCCTCCTGCGAGACAAGAATCAGCTCTTTTTTGCCGTTTTCAGCCAGAATTTTGGCCTCCTCGACAATATCAGAGATTTTACGGCTCCGGTACCGTCCCCGGATATACGGTATGGCGCAATAGGCGCAATAGCGGTCGCAACCATCGGCAATCTTAAGGTAGTCATAAGGATAGGCCGGATCGACATAGCGCCTGTCACCGGCCAGATAAGTCAGTTTCGAGGCCTTTTCATAGTCGAGGACGGTCGCTCCCTCTTCGGAATTTATCACCGCTTCGACCAGCGAATCGATTTTGCCGAGCCCGAAGAAACCGTCGATAAGCGGCATTTCCTTTTTTAGTTCCTCACCGTATCTCTGCGATAAACAACCTGTTACAAACAATTTTTTTATACGGCCGCGCTTTTTGAGATCCTCGCAATAAGTGATCTCGTTGATCGATTCCTCACGGGCGGGCAGAATAAAGCCGCAGGTATTGACAATAATTATTTCGGCCTCTTCCTCATCGGCGGTTATTTTCAATCCCCGGGATATCAATTCTCCGGCGATATAGTCGCCGTCAACATCATTTTTCGGACACCCCAGCTTTTTTATGTAAAATTTCATCGGGAATATATTACGGCATGCTGATTATTTCGGTTGAATCGGGAAAATCAACCTCGAACTTTTTCGCATCGACAGCATCATAAACAGTATCGCTCATAAAATAAACCTGGTTTAAATCATGGTTAAGATCAAAATATTCAATACGGTTCAGACGCGATTTTTCCATCGCGACATGGAGCGTGTCCGGAAGCTGATCTTTCTTGTGATTTAGCCGGATTAGCAAATAGAGACTGTCATCCCGTTCGTCGGCGATTTTATAATACTTTTTCAGGTCCTTGATAAAGAACAGGTCGTTCTCGAAAATTTCGCCCTCGCCCAGACAATCTTTGACAGCCTGATTGTTTTCGGCCGAATATTCATAAATACAATTTCCATCGAAAACATAGGCGTCACCGCCGATATAGGCGGCATAGCGACCGTCATCGGCAATGGTAATATCGGCGAGGAGAGTATCGACACCGCCGAAGATTTCCGATGTGCTGACTATCCGGACATCCAAATCGACCATCGGCGCCGATGCATACCGATCAATCAACTTGTCCAGCCCGCCGGCCACGGCACAAGAAACTGCGGCGGCCAAGAAAACAGCCGCAAATATTATAATCTTAAAGCTATGTAAATTCATCAATCTTTATACGAAGTAGCAACTTAAGAGTTCAGATCGGATAATGACCTCGATGCCATCAGTTTTTCCAGATGCGAACTGTCCACCAGAACCTCGCGGGCCTTGCTGCCGTCATAAACCGAGACAATTCCCGCCGATTCCAGTTTGTCGATCAACCGGGCCGCTCTCTGGTAGCCGATTCCCAGCTTTCTCTGCAGAAGCGAAACCGATCCCTGTTTGTGCCGGATGACGGTCTGGGCCGCTTCGACAAAGAGCGGGTCGCCCAGATCGACCTCATCCATGCTGTCATCATCATCGTTTTCGGCCTCAACCTCGACTTTTTCCTCTTTGGGGAACTGATCGGTGATGAATTTTACCAATTCTGTGGTTTCATCACCCGAGACAAAGGCGCCGTGAAGACGAATCGCCTCCGGTTGCCCGGTTTGCAGGAAGAGCATATCGCCGTTGCCGAGGAGTTTCTCGGCGCCGTTGGCATCGAGAATGGTCCGCGAGTCGATACGGCTGGCCACCTGAAAACCGATACGGGCCGAGAAATTGGCCTTGATCAAACCGGTAATGACATCGACCGACGGCCGCTGGGTGGCGAGAATCAAATGAATTCCGACCGCCCGCGCCATCTGCGCGAGGCGGGTGATAAGCATCTCTATTCGTGACGACGCCGCGGCCATCATCATGTCGGCCAGTTCATCGACAATGATGACGATATACGGCATCTTGTCTTCAAGATTTTTCCTCTTGGCGTTGTAATCATGAATATTGCGAACCGCCTCGGCGGCAAGTTTTTTATAGCGGCTTTCCATCTCCCCCACGGCATCCGAAAGCACTTTTTCCGCCCGTTTCGGATTGGTTACCACCGGCCGTCCCAGGTGCGGAATCCCGGCATAAACCGAAAGCTCCAGCATTTTGGGATCGATAAAAATAAATTTGAGTTCACGCGGATGCATGCGAAACATCAGCGATGTTATCAAAGCGTTTATGCATACCGATTTTCCCGAACCGGTGGCGCCGGCGATAAGCAGATGCGGCATCCGCGCCAGATCGGTAACATACGGTTTGCCGGAAATCGATTTACCGAGGGCCAGCGGCAGATGCAGCCGCTTGTCGGCATAAACATCGGAACCGATGATTTCTTTCAAATAAACCATGCGCGCCCTGCGATTCGGTATCTCGATACCGACCGCCGCTTTGCCCGGAATCGGGGCGATAATACGGATTCGCTTGGCCTGCAGCGCCAGAGCCAGATCATCGGATAAATTTGTCACCTGGTGGACCTTGACACCGGCCGCCGGTTTGAACTGGTAACGGGTAATAACCGGACCGGGGTATTTTTCTATCTGGCCGTCAATAGTTACCCCGAATGTCTCCAGCGTGTCGCGCAACGCCCGCGCCGTGAATGACAATTCATCCGGGCTGACGGCCGGGCCGCTTTCAGGATTATCGGTCAGCAGATCAAGTCCGGGGAATACATAATCTTTTGTCTCGCGCCCGACGGCAACCATCGCGGTTGGCCTTGCCGGCGCCTTTTTGTCGCTTTTTTTCCGGCCTTTCTTTGTTTTTGTGTCGGCCGGTTTATCTTCCCCGGCGTTCTCATAAAGGCTCAAACCGTCACCATTACGCTGAATCGAATCCTGCAGAACATCATCGAATTCATTCGCGCCCGATGGGGCCGCTGCGGTGTCGTCATAAGATTCTTTCGTCGTCTCGCTTTTAAAGAGGTCAAATATTTTTGAGGGGATATTGGCGATTGCCCGGCCGATTTTACTGAAAATCCGCCCGGCATCGAACCGTTCGGGGAGATTGAAGCGCACTCTCAGCCAGGGATATTTGTATCCCATCGTCACCAGGGCGGCCACGATCAAAGCCCCCATGAATATAACGGAGCCTGTTTTCCCGATTATCTTGACCACCAGCCGCGTCAGGTGAAAAAAGAGATAACCGCCATAGGCGTCGTTATAGCCGACCGTATGCGCCGATGATTCGATGAGATAGACATCGGCGATCATGGTCGTCAGAACACTGACGAAGACGGCAAACCAGAGCATCGGTTTGACATGCACCCGCCATTTGAACTCGAGCAGGCGAAAGGCGAGAAAAACCAGCATAAACGGCAGGAAAATGGACAGCCAGCCAAAAAAGAAAAAAAGCAAGTACGAGGTAAAAGCACCGACTGTCCCGACCTGGTTGCGAAAATCGACGCTGAACGGATTGTCCACCTCGCTGATTCGCTGATCGTCCCATGACGCATGGGTCACCAGCGATATCAGGATCAGCACCGACAGGAGAATCAGCAGTATTCCCAGTATCTTGCGTTTTTTGGACTCGTTGTCCTTTTTTCGACTTCGTTTTGCCATATCACCATCTTTTATACGAGCGGTTTAAGTTATATCTATCGGGCCGCGAGGTCAACTAAAATAAGAAAGGCAGAGACATTACTCTCTGCCTTGAATCAAGATTTTTGCCTGACGCTATTTTTTGACGGCGTCTTTCAATGCTTTACCGGCCTTGAAATGAGGCACACGGGCAGCCGGGATATTGATCTTTTCACCGGTCTGCGGGTTGCGGCCGACACGGGCTTTTCTCTTGCTGGTCGAGAAAGTTCCGAAACCGACGAAGCTGACTTTTTTGCCTTTTTTCAGATTGGTGGTGACACCGCCGAAGAAGCTTTTGAGGGCATCCGAAGCCTGGCGTTTGTTGATACCGGCTTCCTTGGCAATCTTGGCAATCATTTCTTCCTTAGTCATGCTAAACATCCTTTTCTTTGAAGTTAAGAGGTTCAATTTGATTTTCTGAAAAAAAGAAACATGATTTTTAAATATCTTGTCAACAAAAAAAACGGGGCGAAATCCAAAAAAACACTGATTTTTTGCGGCCTCAGACGGTTTTTTGTGTCAAAAGGACCTAATCGAAGGGAGTAATGACACCAGATTCCTTTTTCTCGTACTTGATTTCGGGTATCTGAATGATGTTAATTTTGAAGCCAAACCCCTTGTTCGAACCCTGCGGAACCCACCAGAATGAGGCCTCCCAGCAGTGCAGATTTTTGTTAAGCTGAAGGCTCTTGTTGATCGATTTGTCGTTGGCGAAATCATATCGCTGGCTGAAAGTCAGGTCGATCGAGGGCGACAATGACATTCTCAGGCTGTAATAAAGCTGATGCGTCTTACTGAAATTTTCACCGCGCCCGGACTGGTTGTATGAGTGGCTCACCGACAGGCTCCATTTCTGACTGCTTTTTTTGCCTTTTCCGGGCTGGCCGGTCTCCGATGTCGACTGCGTTCTGTATTCGCCCAGACTGCCGCGGGTGTTGAAACTGGTCGAGATGCTGAAGCTCTGGAGATAGGGCGACCAGAACTGAAGCTCCTCGGTACCCGGTTTATACAAATCATGAGTCATCGACCCGGAAATATTCATGTTGAATTTTTTAAGCATCGAGGAACCGAAACTGGTGTTCAGATATGACCATTTTTTGCCGGTCGCCTCAAAATTATAACTGGTCGATGCATTGATATAAAAGAGATCGTATTTTTGAGTCGTCTCGCCCGAATTTACTTTCGCCTGAAAAATATTACTTAGACTTATACCCATCGTCCTCTGTTTGCCGCCTCCCCCCCCCACTCCGGTGTAGCTTTTCACATCATCGTTTTTATCGATTTCGGGCGCCCACGAAAAGCTGACCGATGGTGTCATGGCGTGACGCAGCGCCTCAAGACCGAACAATTTCGGCTCGACCGTCCCATACAGCGCGGTCGTGGCCGACACCGAAGCGCTGTAGGCATAACGGCGATATATATCAGATGCGTCAATACCGGCATCGAGACTCTGGTCGGTCTCGAAAACTTTGTACCATGTTTCCTGATAGTTGAATCTCGGCACAAATGTAAAATATTTCAAAAGCTTAATCTGCTGGATACTGATCGAGGGATTATGGTGAACCGTAACATATTCTTTGCGGCTCCGGAACCCGGTCGTATCGGTCTGTCTGGAGCTGAAATTTTTAAGATTCGCACTGTATCCGAAAGTTATATTATGGTAGAATTTCGTGTTCGTCTTGCCGTCAGCACCTTTTTTTGGCGATCCGAACAGCGGTCGGCTCGACATGCTGAATGTCGCATTCGGGAATACATCCACCCGGCGCTCATCATCTAGATAATCATCATGCGTAAATTTGGCCGTAAGCGAGGCGTTTTCGAATCTCTTGGATATCGACGCCTGGCTTCGTATGGTCCTGTTGGTGCGGTCATCGAGATCGGTCGAATAATCGGTGTAATAACTTTTATCGGATAAAAATTCACCGTTTGCCTTTATGGTAAAAGTCGGCGAAACCGTATGCGAGTGGTTGAACTTCAAATCCCATCTTTTTGTTTTCGTCTCGCTGTAACCGCTCGTGGTTGTCTGGTTTACGTATGAACCGGACACCCGGCCGGACATCTTGTAGCGGATATTGTAGCTGAACTCCGAACGATAGCGAAAACCGAGGTCCTCGGTATAATCCAGCGCCCAGAGAATATCCCAGTATTCGGACGCCGCCCAATAATAGCCGACATCGCGAATATAGCCGTCGCCGCGCGCATAATTGCCGACACTGAACGAGAGAAAACCGGAGTGCCGGCCCGGTTTGGTCGGGAAGACATAGTATGGAACCCAGAATACCGGCAGTTTTTCAACATAAAATGTCACCGGGCGGACGATAATTTTGTCGTCCTGAATCATTTTCATGTGGCTCGAATGAAAATGAAAATGCGGCTCCTCGGCGTCGCAGGTGGTATAACTGCCGTCGCCGACATAATAAACATCTTTTTCCTCACGATACAACCGCCCGCCGCGATAATAAGCATTTTCATATTCTGACTTAGTCTTGCGAAGCATCCCTTTCTCGGTTTCCATCGAATATTCCAGATACGAACCGATAAGCTCCTCGTCGCCGTCGCGGAGCACCACCGGCAAATAATTAAAAATCGTGTCGATTTTAACCGAGTCGTCGAATGCGGTAACCAGTTCGCGCGAGGTATTGAAATTTATCGTGTGCGCCGTCAGCGCCACCGTCTTGTTCTCGACCGAGGCGTTCCCGTTGAGGGTGATGACCGAATCGACCAGCGCGTATTTTATCGAGTCGGAGGTGTATATCACCGTATCGACGACATAAACACGCGAGGTGTCTCTCGTCTCGTATTTTCCCGTCAAATATTCGCCCTCGGCCCCGCCGATAACCTCGACCGCCGAGAGCTCGCTGTCCTTCATAAACAAACGCAAGGTATCGCCCGAAACATTATTTTTGGTCATCTCGGTGTCATACTCCGAGCCGGGGAAATAGAAGGAATACGCCTGCCCCGCCGCCAGGACATTATCGAGATCGTTATCTTTGAATCCGAAATCGATTTCGTTGGCCCTGATATCGGTGACATCGAAAACGGTCGAATCATCATTGACCGGCTCCTTGAAATTGCCGACGGCGTTGCCGCTGACAAGTATTCGCTCCAGGTTCGACTCGTTGCTGTAAAGCACCAGCGTATCGCCCACGATTTTCGATTCGCCGCGCATCAGGCTCGGATTTTCGAGCAGGAGCAGAATTTCGTCATCCATATAAAGAATGGCCCGCCCGGAATTGGATTCGCCGCTTTTCTGATTGATGATAACATTACCGTCGGCATAACCGATTTTGCTCTCCGATTCGATCGCGATAAAATCGGCATCGATGCGGGTGAGTCGCGTGGTGTCCTGATAGTTGAGGAAAACGGTCGGCCGATTCCACATCCTGAATAGGCTCGAGTCGCGGTCAAAATAGGCATCGGTACCCCGCGCCAGGATGGAATCCCGGCTGGAGATCAAAACCACCGTATCCCCGGCGGCAGTGGCGCTGTTGATCGATAAATCATAGACGACCCGGTCGGCCGCCAGATTGTAAAGACTGTCCTCGATATAAACATCGTCGATCAAAATAATTTTTTCGCCCTTGATCCAGATGGCGGTATCGGCGACAATGGTGGCCACATCCTGCTTGAAAACGGCGCCGGTTATAAAAACCGTATCGCGGTCAAGACCGCGAATAAACTCGAATGAATCGGACTCCTCGAGATAGAGTGTCTTCTGGTTCGCCATAACCGAGCCGAAGGATATCAGAAGAATAATGAAAAAGATAACCGGAAATCGCCGCACCTCAACCCCCGCTCAGTTGGTCTTTGATAAGATTCACCAGATCGCGCAGATATTCCTCCCTCATATCCGGGGGTATCCCGCCGATCTGGGCAAAGGCCGGACTGCCTCCGCCCTTGCCGGTACATTTTTCCATGAATGATTTCGCCAGCTTGGCGGCGTTGGTGGGAAGTCCCTCCGATACCGATATCAGCAGTTTGTCCTGCGAGGCCAGTATCGCCACCGAGTCATAGGCCCGGGTCACCTGCATGGCAAGATCCTTCAGTTGTTTGGGGCCCTGGTCGTCATAACTCTGAATGACAATCCTGACGCCCTGTACCTCAGGGCCGTTTTCTTTAAGCCGTTCGATTTCATACGGCATTATTTTCTTCTGCAGGGCGGTCAGCTCTTTTCTGAGCGAGCCGTTTCTTTCGACCAGTTTCGCCACGGAATCCTCGACATCCCCGAAATGGCAGGTAAAACGATTTGACAGTTCACTGACGATTTTATGTTTCGCAGTATAATCCTCGAACGACAGCAACCCGGTGAGAAACGTCACCCGGACATGACCGCGCATCTTCTCCATGCCGATCACTTTTATCATACCGACCTCGGCGCTGAAGCGGCAATGCGTCCCGCCGCAGGCGGTGTAATCGAATTCACCGACCTTGATTATCCGGTATTTCCCCTCCACTTCGGGAATTTTCCTTACCGGCAGTTCCCTTAGCTGATCCCGTGTATAGTAACCTATCTCGACCGGATGGTTCTCGAGCACGACTTGATTGGCCAGCAGTTCGGCTTCATGCAATTTATCGTCATCGATGGATTCGGCCGACAGTTCGATGGTCGATTCTACCTCGCCCAGATGGGCGCTGACCGTGTCGGCGCCGGCCGTTTCGATGAAAGCCCGCGAGAGAATATGCTGCCCGGTATGTTTGCGCATGCTGGCCATGCGGCGCGCCCGGTCGATAGAACCATGGACGGTGCTTCCGACCGCGGCCGTCCATTCGGCCGCCAGATGCACGACATCGCCGCTTTCGTTTTCATAAATGTCGATTACATCGCGACCATCGAGCTTACCCGTATCATGCAACTGCCCGCCGGATTCCGGATAAAAAGCGCTCGCCTTCAGAATGATTTCATAACCGCGAGCAGTTTTATCGACAGTCTCGACAGTCGATTCGAAATCCAGCAACAGGGAATCGTTGTAATATAATCTTTCGGTCACTTCATCGGCCTTTCATCAGTCCACACCAGATGTCCCGGACAGCGGCAATCGGACGAACCGAATTTAGCAATAATTCTGTAATTTTTCAAACCGTTTAGTCGGGTCCTATTGATTATACACTCATCGAGTCGCCCGTGGAAATAAAATATATCGACTATTTTACTTTTTTCCAGAAGATAATCAATATGCCAGTGTTTCTTTTTTTCATTTCGGAGGTGCCTTTGTATCCGTTTTTCGAAGTTTTTTTTGGCTCGCCCGGTGTAAACATAATATCCGGGCGCAAAAGCGATCGTGCCCAGGGCGCCAATTTTTATCCGCCGCTCGCGATCCAGACGAATGACAAGCTGATAACAACCGCTGTCGGAGTTATTTGTCCCCAAGTTCCAACTCAACCTGTTCGGGAATAAAACGGCCCGGATAGACGGCATGAAAGTCGCGCCCCAGCACGGCAAGATACCAGAGTTTCTGGCCGGTGCGCGACAGGGCGGCAACCTGGAACAATATGAATTCGATAATGACGCCGATCATCCCACCTGAGCCGCCCGTCACCACCAAAGCCAGCCATTCCACCAGCAACCAGATAACGACAAACGGCAGATATGTAATGATAAATATCGCCAGCAATTTTATCAGGCGAGGCTTGAAATATTCGGAGCCGATGCGCAGAATCTCGCGGAGCCCTTTATCGGGGTTCGCCGCCGCCGCGGCCCGCGCGGAATCGGAAAAAATCGAGGCGGAAGTGAGAATAACAAGCATAATACCGACTTTGAACAGCATAAACAGCAGGGCCGGTGTACCCACGATATGGCCGCCGGCAATGCCGATAAAATTCACGAAAAACATCCCGGCCGGCAACAGGAGGGCGTAAACAATCAGCATTATCAATGTTATCTTGACATTAATGCCGAAATTCATACCGCATTCGGCAAAAAAATCTCCCCATTCGATTTTGAATTTTCTTGATACAAGCGTGTAATACAGGCCGCCGTTAACGAACTGCATCAAGACGATATATAAAACAGCGCCCGCAAAAACGGTCATCAGCAACGGCGAGAATGCATCGCCGCGAGCCGAAAACAGCTCGACAATAACCGACAGGTCCCAATCACTGAGAAGATTGCGGCCCAGAATCGATGTCGAAAGCGAAGAATCGGCGACCACAAAAAGCGGCAGCGTCATCAAAAACGCCAGCGACGCCTTGATGATATATAACAGAAGCCACAGACTGCGCAACTCGACAAGACGGCGGAGCTGATCGAAAATCGCTTTCATCACATCCCCCCGACAAAGCTGAAAAGCGATTCGATCAGGAACATCACCCCCGACGACAGCCTGAATCCGGCCCGGCTGTCGGCGCCGTATGTAACCGAGTTGTTCAGCAGGTTGTCATCGACCGCAAAGATATGATCGGGGTCGACAATAATCTCATTGGCCGGAGCGGCCAGCCTAAGCGTGATATTTTCCGAATTGTATTCCGGCGCCCAGAAATAATCGACCGTATCGTTGTTGTACAGGACCGGTGAATATTTCACCGGATAATCAATGTCACCTTTGCATCCAAGAGTAAATTTTATCTCGAAAGTAACCGAGTCTATCTGCTCATTGGTAAGATTTGTCACCGAGTAATCGATATCGCCCGCCCCGTCGATCAATTTTTCCAGCGCCGTTTTGATTTCGGCTCCCGCCGTCTCCCCCGCCAGCGTCGTGAAATCTTCGGGCGACGGCGTGTCGAATTTGTAACGCCGGTAATATTCGCTCCAGAAAGACGATGACAGCGTATCGGTCAGGAGATTATCGAATGTTTCCAGTATCAATGCCCCGCGCGAGTATATCGTCCCGAAAAAATCATGACCGTCGGCAAAAGCGTCGGTCGGCCGGTTAAGCGGCCCGTAGTCGCGCGACATGCTCGACATCGCCCGTAGTTGATCCCGTTCGCTCAGTTTGAACCCGGCAAAATCAAGCGAGTTGGCCTCCACCCCGTAATATTTCTCCATCACTTTCAGGGTGAAAAAACTCGTCACCGACTCATCCATCCACGGTGTTTTTATCTGGTCGGTGTTGACCGCCGCATAAAACCACTGGTGAATCGTCTCGTGAATAACCAGGCTTTCGTAATAACGCGAAACCAGGGCGCCGCCACGCGGCGAACCGAGCCCGATCAGCCCGGGAAGTTCGACCCCGCCCGCTTCGACCATGTCGATCAAAACATAGGTCAGGTCATCATAAATGTATTCTCCGACATGCTCGGTCATATATTCGATGGCATGATGCGCGGCGGTTTTGATACGATCCAGCACCGGTTGTTCAAAGGAACGATAATATATTTTTGTTTCGATGTCGCCTGTCAGCGACGAATCGACCATGTAATCCGGCGAAAGTCCCAGCACGAAATCATGGGCCGGTCCGAATGCGAAACGACACGCTTTCAAAGTACCGTCGGAAGCAATAATCTCGGGAGTCACGGGCGCGGCTATGACCATGTTGTCGGGCAGGTGCAGTTTTATATCGAAATGGAAATACCCCCCGGTCGGCTCGGCAAATGTGTCATAGTACGGATTGTACCAGGTGCCGTCATCGAGCAAAATTGCCGGGTAAGGGAACCATCCGTCGAGAAAATATGCGTCACCGTAATAAAACAGGCGGTCGGCCATCTCCGGGATCCGGGTGCGGAAAAATATTTTCACCTCGCGGCCGTTGAGGCGGCTCTCTTCTTCGGGCCGAAACATCAACCGGGTATAATCGATCTGTATTATCGATGACACATTCCGACCGTCGAGCAACACCGAGTCGATTTTCATCTCGCCCCGCTTACCGCTGTTTTTCAGCATCCCGGCCAGTTTTGATTTGTTTCTCAGGTAGGGTGAATTTTCAGAGGCATAAACATTGGCGAAAAGCTGAAACTCGAATGAATATGTTATTGGGGTTTCCGGCAGAGTATAGATGACCGTCCCGGAAATGTCTTTCCTGAGCGTATCCAGTTCGGCATCGACATAGAGCGTGTCGAAGGCGGAGGCGCCCCCGGCCGCGACAATGAGAATCGTCAGTATAATCGAAATTATTTTAGATGACATCATTGACAAGCGATCCGATTCCTTCCACCCTAATTTCGATTCTGTCGCCCGGTTGCATGGGACCGATACCCGACGGCGTTCCGGTCGAAATCAAGTCGCCCGGATTGAGGGTCATAACTTTCGAGATAAATGCAATCAGTTCGGTCACGGAAACAATAAGCATCGATGTGCGCGATGACTGCCGCAGTTCGCCGTTCAGATATGACTCGACCAGAATATCTTCATATTTGATTTTATCCACCAGCCAGGGACCGACCGGGCAGAAAGTGTCAAAACCTTTCCCCCTTGTCCACTGGACATCTTTTTTCTGCAAATCACGCGCCGTCACATCGTTGACACAGGTGAACCCGAAAATATAATCCTCGGCCTCGATAGCGGCCACATTGCGGCACTCGCGCCCGATAACAACGCCCAGCTCCGCCTCATAGTCAACGCGGGCGGCCATCTCCGGCAACTCGATTCTGCCGCCGGGTCCGAGCAGCGACGAGGGCGGCTTCAGAAATAAAACCGGCTCATCCGGCACACTGTCGGCCGACTGCGACTCCTTGACATGCTCTTTATAGTTAAGTCCGACACACACGATTTTGCTCGGCTCCACGGGAGGCTGAAGCCGGACCGAAGCCGGATCATAATAGTTTCCTGTTGACTCATATTGATGAACCGGGTTTCCCGTTATCTTCTCGATCCGTCCCTCTTCGAGCAATCCCCACAAAACTCCCTCGGCCGCTTCGAATCTGACATATCTTTTCATCAGTCTGACTGCATCTCCTTTAAATGATTAAACAGACACCGGCTGTTGGCGGCCCCGTTATAACCCCCTTCAAGTACCGAAAGGATTTTGCCGTCACAACATTTTTCGGCCAGTTCGACCAGCATTGCGGTCATCTCGCCAAAAGCCCGTTCTGTAACATTCATACCACCCAGCGGGTCATCGCGATGCGCATCGAACCCGCAGGATATTATTATAAACTCCGGATCGAACCGCGTCAATCCAGATATTACTTTCTTTTCGAATTCATCCAAATATTTTTCGTCGCCGCATCCGCCCGGCAAAGGAATATTGAGCGTGTAACCATTCCCCTCCCCTTCACCCCGTTCCGCCTCGGCGCCCGAACCGGGGTAAAACGGATACTGGTGCAACGATACAAAATAAACATCGCCCCGGTTGTAGAAAGCGTGCTGGGTGCCGCTACCGTGGTGAACATCCCAATCGACAATGGCCACCCGTTTAAGGTCATGATTCATTATCAGGTGTTCGGCCGCCACCGCCGCATTGTTGATAATGCAAAACCCCATACCGCGGTCGTATTCGGCATGGTGCCCCGGCGGTCGTCCGGCCAAGAATATCCGTTTAAATTCGCCTGTTATGATACTGTCGGCGGCGGCAACAGCCGCCGACGCGGTCTCCAACGCCGCCTCGAAAGAGTCCGCCGAGGTATAAGTGTCGCCGTCGAGATAACCGCCGCCCGAGGCGGCTATTTCCCGCGCCGAGTCGAGATAATCACGGCTGTGAACCGAATATATCGACGAGGTATCGACATCCCCGGGAACCAGAGTATCGATCCGATCCGCGATATCGGATTGCAATACATAATCCACCGCCGGAATAAACCTCCCGGCGTTTTCGGGATGTCCCGGCGGCGCCGGATGTTTGTCGGCCTGCAACAATGAGATTAGCCCAATATTCATGATATTATAAGAAACGACAGGACGAGCCGCCTGTCAAGATAATAGACAATTTACAACTTTTTCTTTTTCCAGTTGCCTTTTTTGAACCAGTACGCCAGGATTATCGCCTTGATAAACGAGGTAATCGTCAACGACCACCAGACGCCGTTGATACCCCAGTCGAGACTGAAGCAGAGGAAATAGGCCAGCGGAAGCCGGGCGATCGAACTTGGAATCGACACCGCCATCGGCGGCACCGTATTGCCCGCCCCGCTGAAGGCCCCTTCGAGCGTGATTTCGATACCCATAAACACCTGGGACAATCCGAGGATAATAAGATAATCGACCGCTATCGCCACCGCCGCCGGATCGGAGGAAAATAAACCGGCGATCATCTCCGGAATGGTGATAAAAAAGATGGATATCACGAAAGTCACAATGACCACTACGCTGACCGAACCCCAGGCGCATCTGGCCGCCCGGTCCGGTTTGCCGGCGCCCAGATTCTGTCCCACCAGAGTCGAGGCGGCAATCGAAAAACCGAAGGTGGTCAGGTAGGACATCGATTCCATCCGGTTGCCGATACCCATCGCGGCTCCCGCCGTGTCACCGTAATGATGGACGATCTGAATTATAAACCAGTAAACGACCACAAAGACAATATTCTGAAGCGAAATGGGGATGCCGATTTTCGCGATTTTCAGCATGGCCGGGATGTCGGGACGGGTACGGTGAAGACCGCCCAGCGAGAAGGTCAGCCTGTTGCGGAAAATCAGGAACAGAATGACAAGCGTGGTAAATGCTACCGATATACCGGTGGCCAGCGCCGCCCCGGTGACGCCCATCCCCGGAAACGGCCCCCACCCGAAGATCATAATCGGATCGAGTATCATATTCAAAGCGGTTCCGGCGGCGAAGGCTATGGTTGGGGATTTGGTGTCGCCGGAGGCGCGGAAAATCGAACCGAGCGCTTCGTTCAGGAACAACAGCAGGATGGCCATGAAAAATATTCTCAGGTACGGAATACCGAGCGCCACCACATGCGGCCCGGCTTTCATGAACGCCAGCAGGTTGGGCGTAAGCAGATAGCCGACAACGGCGGTGGCCAGACCGACACTCAGCGCCATGATTATGCCCTGGCGGGAATAATACGAGGCATCCTTTTTGTTCTCAGCCCCGATAAGTCGCGCCACCATCGCCGTCAATCCGGTAACGATGATGGAACTTATCGCAAACAGCGTCCAGGTGACGATCATCGATGTGGTGATGGCATCCTGTTCCGGCGTCCCCAGGTAACCGACCCAGAAATAATCGGTTATGTGCAGGGTAAATTCGAGCGCCATCGAGGCCACGACCGGCCAGGCCAGTCTGAAAATGGTCGAATATATCGGCCCGTCGGTTATGTGCTCTACCTTCGCCATATTATTATTCCGGCCAATTTATGGAATTTGCCGCCATGATAAAAACATCATGGCTTCGGGACAAACGACCCCTGTCGGACGATGTTCAATCCCGGGATATAATTTTATCCTTGCTGCCGTCCTCGATCAGCCTGACGAATTCCGGGTAATAATCCCCGACCAGATCGAAGCTCTCGAACGATGACCAGCCTTGCCCCGACAAGGCAAGGATAAAAAACGCCAGGGCCACTTTGGGATTGTCGAATGGCCCGAAATCCGCCCCCGTGATCTCATTGGTCCCTTCGATGACCAGTCCGTCTTCGAGTATGCCGCATTTCGCATTTATTTTTTCGAGATTGACGGCGATCTCTTCGAACGGCTCGATACCCCACTCGGTGAATTCCTTGACTCCCCTGATAATCGCGGTGCCGCTGCTCTGTGAGGCCATCACGGCCAGAAACGGGATATCCTCGATCAGGGCCGAGGCCTGTTCTCCGGCGGTTTTGCGGGTGCGCAATTCGGCCCCTTTCAGTGTCACCGTAGCGTAAACGGCGCCGTTCAGCGTCCGCCTGTCGGCGACCACCGGCTCCGCGCCGCAGGCCTTGAGATAATTGTTGAACTTTGACCGGGTCCGGTCGAGCGGGATATTGTCGAGCGTGATGTTTTTCTTGTTCAAAACGGCCAGCGCCATCAACGCCGAAATCATATCACCGTCGGGCGGAAGCACGATTTCGGCTCCGCTCAATGCCGCCGATGCGGCCAGCTTGATTTCCTGCTTGTAATCGACCCCGGTGGTTCTGATTCTTTTTCGCGGATCGTGAGGATCCTGCATTATGACCGGCTTGGGGCGCGTTGTTTCCAGCGGACCTTCGAATCGCTCGATATAACTCTGGAAAATATCGCTGGTAATTAATATTTCCCGAATAAGAATCGAACGTCCCGAAACCAAACCGAACATCAGCAGGCAATTTTTCAAATACGACAGCGACGATGTAATTTTTATTTCGATCGGGAACTCGGTCCCGGCCCGCACCACGACCGTCCTCGAATCGGCCTCATGAAAGATATCGATGCCGTAATTATTCAGCGCCGCAACGAGACTGTCAACTATATCCTGACTGACCAGTTCGGAATATTCCAGGCAGCATGACCTGTTCAGTCCGGCCAGCATGCCGAGAATCAGCGACAGCGTAAAAACGCCGCCGCGGTACTCAAGTGAACCGTCTTCGGGTACGGCTGGGCCGTCTCCGCTCTCGATGGTAATGCCGGAGTCGTTGCGTTCGATTTTGACACCGAGTTTTTCGAGAAAAGCGACGGTTCGCCCGGTTTCGATACTGTCGCCGGCGTTTTTCAGAGTGGTTTTCCCCGAGGCGACCGCTCCGAGCATCAGGGCCGATTGTGTCGCTCTCAGATCACCGGAGAATAAAATATACTGTGGTATGTTTTTTATCGGATAGATTCTTGTATTCATTTTCTCTCAGTTATTTACATTTCTTCGGGTGCCTCGATCCCCATCAGGTACAATCCTTCCTGTATAACAACCTGAACCGCTTTCACCAGCGCCATGCGGGCGGCGGTCAGTTCGGCATCATCGGAGATAATTTTATCGGTCCGCCCCGATTCGTCCTTACGCTGATAGACTTTATTAAAAGCGCCGGCCAGATCGAGCAGGTAGGCGCCGATATAGTATGGTTCGAAATTGTCGGCCGCCGAAACGACCGTCTCCGGGAACTTATGCAACAGGTCGAGCACGCGGCTCTCCTCCGGAAAATCGAGCCGCCGATAGTCGGCGTCGGCCGTCACTTCCCCATCGTAATGGCGCAAAAGCGACGACAATCTGGCGTGTGTATATTGCAGGTACGGCCCGGTTTCGCCCTCGAAATTAAGGACCTCGTCCCAGTCGAAATTGATATCTTTCATCCGGCGTGCCGACATATCCGCAAACAGCACCGCCCCGATTCCTATCTGCCGGGCGGTCTGGTCAATCAGTTCCAGGTCGGGATTTTTCTCGGCGATTTTTTCTTTCGCCAGCGCAATGGCCTTGTCGATAACATCGTCGAGCAAGATAATATTTCCCTTGCGCGTCGACATCGTTTTATCCTTGAACTTTATCCAGCCGAATTCGATATGCTCGAGTTTTTGCGAACAGCGATTCTCGGGCGGGACATTTTCCGCCTCTTCGAGCAGCTCGATCACCTTGAAAACCTGCCTGAAATGATCCCGCTGGGCCGTCCCGACCACATAAAGAGCCTTATAAAAATCAAAAGTCTCCCAGCGGTAAAGAACACCGGTTAAATCACGGGTGGCATATAGCGTGGCCCCGTCCGCCTTGGCCAGGATACAGGGCGGCAAGTCATATTTTTCGAGATCGACAATCAGCGCTCCATCCGAAATACGAGTCAAGCCGGCCTTTTTGATCCTCTCGACGACGGCGTTCATTTTATCATTGTAAAACGACTCGCCGGTGAAATGATCAAAATGAACTCCGAGCATCCGGTATGTTTCTTTGAACGCCTCCAGCGAGACATCCTTGAACAGCTTCCACAGATGAGCCTCGTCATGCTCGCCGTCTTCGAGTTTGCGGAATGCCTCCCTTGCATCGTCGCCGAGACCGGGATCCTTCTCCTCCTCCCGGTGGAACCTGACATAAAGATCATACAGATTCATCACGGCGTCGCTTTTGAGAGCATCCTCGCGCCCCCATTTTCTGAAGGCCACGATCATTTTGCCGAACTGGGTACCCCAGTCGCCGAGATGATTAATACCGACCGATTTGAAACCGAGTTTCTCGAAAATGCGATAAAGCGAATGTCCCAGTGCGGTCGTTCTGAGATGACCGACACCAAACGGTTTAGCGATATTCGGCGACGAGAAATCGATGATTACTTTTCCGCCTCCCCCTTCATCGGAGGAACCGTAATCCTCTTCCAGTTCGAGAATTTTGGGAATCGTATCCGCCGCCAGCGATTCGGCGGCGATACGGGAATTATTGAAGCCGCCCACGGCGGAAAAACTCAATGAGGAATAATCGTCGTTCTCGGAGGTTAATATATTCTGCGCTGCGGTCAACATCTCGTTGATCTCTGCCGGATTCCGTTTAAGCAGTTTGGCGGCCTCGAAAAGCGGCAGGGCGAAATTGCCCATCTCCGGCTTTTTGGGGACCTCCAGTTTTTCATACAGCTTGTCGGCGTCGAAAATATAAAGATCCGGCTGACCGTCATATATCTCGGGGAGAATCTTCTTAAACGCCTCCACCGTGCACAAAGAGATATTTTGTTTGAATTTATCTTTTATCATCTGTCATCCGATTCAGGACATGAAATTCAATCGCTCCGCCGACTGTTTTGATATCGAAATACGATTTATCATGCCAGTTCTTTTCATATTCGATACCCAGTCCGCGATATAATCCCGAGGTCAGTTCTTCCTTATCAAGCCCGGCCATATCGGCCATGGACGCCGCATCGAATTTGAATCCGGCGCCGTCGGGAGCGGTTTCGATCACGAGATTATGCACCGTTTCGGGGGCGATGTTCGCCTCCGGGTACAGCTCCTTCAGGACATAATGAATCTGCCTGGAAAGATCGTCTTTTTCAAGTTTAAATTTTATATCTGCCATTGTCTATCATCACCACTTCAAAACCGTTATCTGTTTTACGTTCCGAGTTCCTGAAAAAGACATAATACAAAATTGATGACAGTAAGTAAAGCCCCGCCGTAATCATAAGCGGCAGCGTGTAGCCGTGCGCCTCGATAAGCCGCCCGCCGATGATGGTCGAGAACATCCAGGACGAGTTCCACCCGAACATAAACAGCGCATTGACAAAGGGCTGCTCCTCCTTATCGACCATCTCCATGCCGAAATTGGTGCCGATCGGCTGACCCAGGTTCATCAGGGCACCCCTGATCAGGAAGGCGAAAAAGGCCAGTTCGAGCGAATAAGTGTAGGCCAGCAACACCATAAACGGTATCGATATAATTTGCGTCCAGAAAAGCGAGCGAACCATCCCCAGTTTCCGCGCCAGAACCGGCCCGGCCAGAATTCCGATAAACATTGTCGCGTGAACAGCCGTAAAAAACACCCCGATTTTATCCGGCGGCTGGCCGAAACGATCGCGAAAATACAGATTCAAAAACGGTATTATCAAACCGGCCCCGAGACCTACCACAAAATAAGGTAAATATAATTTTAGATAGAAACCCATCCTGCTCTTTAAAAGGGACAGCGAAAAAACTGCTTTTTTATCTTCATGGGCCGGATCGGCCGCCCGGATCAGGGCAAAGGGTATCAATGAGCTCAAGCCCAAAGCGACGCTGACCACGAATGTCCAGCGGTAGGCGGCTACCATCCCCCCCACCAGCGGTTCCAGAGAAGTCACCATACTGCCGAAAATAACCGACCCGACCATACTGGCCAGAAGTGACACGCCGAATGAAAGCGAAAAGACATAGGTTCGCTCTTCGTGGTGGGAGTTACGCATGAAAAACGGGGCCGCCGCCACGCGATAGAAAGTCATGGCAACCCCGCCGACAAATGAAATCAGGATCAGCATGTTGTTGACCGGGAGCCAGGTGAGAACAATTATCGCCAGACCGTAAACGACGGTGGAAATTAAAAGAATCTTCTTGAGTTTTATCCGGCGAAGTATAAACGCGGCCGGAATCGAGGTCAGCGTCATACCGACCGCACCCGCCGAAAGCACATTACCGATAAATGATTCGGCCGCGCCCTGTTCGCGGAGATAGAGGTTCAGGAGAAGCATATAACCGGCGAAAGTCAGGCCGATCAAAAACGAGGCCAGCAGATATAATCTCACATTGCGCGAAAAAAGCTGTAAATGATGCCAGTAATCGACAACACCGCCGACAGCCTTATTGAAAAGACTTACCGGTAATGGCGATCTGGTCTCATTCTGTGACAACGGGAGTATCCTTTCGTCCGCCGCGCTCAGGCAAAATGAAAGGTGCCGTTGCAGACAAATTCTACCGGCCCGGTCAAATAAATGATATCATCTTCTTCGCGCCACTCGATAAACAGAGAACCCGCGGGAAACACCACCTCGGTCTTGCGCTCGAGGTAACCGTTAACCACGCCCGCCACGACCGATGATGCCGCGCCGGTTCCGGATGATCCCGTGGCCCCCGCCCCGCGTTCCCAGTCATTCAAAATAACTTTGGACCTGTTGACGATTTTGACGAACTCGACATTGGTGCGATGCGGAAAATGCTTGTCGAATTCGATAATCCGCCCCAGTTCCTTCCAGTCAAAATCGAAACTGTCGACGAACATGACGGTATTCGGATTGCCGAGCGAAAGACAGGTGACCGGGAATTTCACTTTATCGATTTCGATCGGGGCATTGATATGGAATTTCGCTTTCGATTTCATCGGTACCCGCTTGGTCTCGAATTCGGGCTTGCCCAGCGAGACACGAATCGAAAAAGCTCCCTTGGCGGCCTTTTTTATCTCGGCCTCAGTAATTTCATCGTTAATTTCGAAGCTGAGTTTTTTCTTACGGCTGTAATTGGAATAATAATAGGCGGCCACGATCCTGAGGCCGTTACCCGATTTTTCCGCCCAGGAACCATCGGAGTTGAACAGGTCGATACAGCAGTCGGCGCGGCAGCTTTTGGTCAGGACCAGAATGCCGTCGGCGCCCACGCCGAAATTGCGGCTGCATATTTTTTCCGCCAGCTTGTTGTAATTGAGCGGGCCGGGGCGCTTATTCATCAGGTCAATGATCAAAAAATCATTGCCCAACCCATGATATTTGTAAAACTCAATCTTTTTCATGAAAATCAAGATATCAGTTTTAACCGATTTGTAAAGCAAAAAGGCCCCCGTATCGAACGGGGGCCCTTAAATCGTTATATATCAACGTTTACCGCATATTATCATTAAACACCTTGGCCAGTCTTTCGATCGCCAGGGTTATCGTCTCCATCGTGGCATTGGAGAAATTCAGCCGGAATGTGTTGTCGCCGGAACCATTCGGGAAAAACGGACGGCCGTAAACATAAGTCACCTTCTCCTCGACCGCCTTGGGGAGAAGCTCCGAACCGGACATACCCTCGGGCAGTTCACCCCATAGGAAGAGACCGCCGTCGGGGCGGGTGTATTTGATTTCGCTCGGGAAAAGATCATCCATCAGCTTTAGCATGAGATCGCGCTTGGCGCCGTAACTGGCGATAATCTCCTGAATATGATCATCGAGTTTACCCGCCTCGATATATTTGTAAATCATATACTGGGTAAACGTGTTGGAATGAAGATCGGCGCACTGTTTCACTTTCTCGAAAATCTTGGCAATCTTTTCGGGGGAGTTCATCCAGGCGATACGCAAACCGGGAGCGACAATCTTCGAGAACGTTCCCAGCGAAATGACGGCGTCGCCGCCCAGCGCCTTCATTGACGGAAGCGCCTCGCCTGAGAAGCGAAGATCGCCGTAGGGATCGTCATCGACAATCGGGATGTTGTATTTCAGGGCGACATCGATCAATGCCTTCTTGCGGTCCGTCGTCATCGTAATACCGGTCGGATTCTGGAACGTCGAAACGGTATAAATAAATTTCGGATTGTACTTCTTGATGGCATCCTCGACCTGATCCACCAGCATCCCTTTGTCGTCCATCTCGACCGTTGCGTATTTCGCTCGATAGAAATTGAAGGCCTGCAGGGCGCCGACATAGGTCGGATTCTCTGTGACGATATAATCACCGGGATCGATAAAAGCCCGGGCGCAAAGCTCGATACCCTGCTGTGATCCGGAGGTGATCATAATATTTTCCATTTTGGTTTCGGCGCCCCGGTCGGATTCGCGTTTGGCGATAGCCTCGCGCAACTGCGGGACACCCATCGAAAATGAATATTGCGTGGCCGTCGATTTGTACTCATCGATAGCATCGTTGGCGGCCTTCCTTAAATCTTCGAGGGGAAACATGTCGGGCGATGGATAACCGCCGGCCAGCGAAATAACGCCGGGTAATGATGAAACCTTCAGAATTTCACGGATAATCGAGGTTTCAAGCGTCATCACATGCGGCGTGAAGGGCCATTTTTCCGGTACAGCCTTAACCGCTTCTTCAGCTAACATCTCTTATTTCCTCTTTTTATTTTTATATTTAATAATCACTTACCACGATTGGAAAGATAATAAATAGGGCGCAGAAGTCAACCCGGAAAAGGACCGGGATTTAGAGACGAGTTCTGCAACCGGCTTATTCGGGGTTTGGTTTAATGATCGCAATCAGAAGAATTGACTCCACAAACTCAATTATAATTGGGGGATTGCGGCCGTCTTTCAAAATTTCATCAGCAGATATCCAGATATAAGGGTAAAAAACAAGTATTCTGCTGCAATAGCGGAACGCGTTAAAAGATTTTTAACTTACTATTATCCGGGTATAGGATTCTTATTAGCCAAACTCCGGGACTCAAGACAAACCGAAAAACTTCAATAGCTTCAGGCAGTAACAGATTTAGTAAGCCAACTGATTTCTTTTCTTCCAGAAAAAAAATGCAAGAAATAGGGCTACCAATACCAATCCAATCCCAAATTCACCAATTATGTATTTTGTGTATTTTGTATTGACCGTAAGCGATGGAAAAACCTCCTGCATAAAAAGATTGTGACTGGTATGTATAAGCACCGCCGTCCAGATGCTCCCTGATTTAAGCCGAAACCAGGCCAACACGTAACTAATAGCGACAATCGATATAGTGGTACAAGGGATACCAAACCATAATGGTGTCATGGTATTGTACTCTGCATAGAAAAAAAGAGGATAATGCCAAATCGCCCAGGTTATTCCGCTAATCAGTGCCACCTTGGAAAAGCTTACTTTTTGGGCAAGAATAGGAACCAGGAAACCCCGCCATCCAATTTCCTCGCCGAGGACAAAAAAGCCACCGATTAATGAAATAAGCAGACAATAGAGAATGGTATAACCGATTACTGATACAGCGGAAGCATTACCTTTCCAGTGAAATTCGGTCTGCATCGCTTCGTTAAGTTGTTCGAAGGAGAAGTCACCCAATCCTGTCACCCACACAATTGAAAATATGAGAAGGCAATAGACAAATGGCAAACCGTAGCTCTGCATAAGATGAATGATTTTACCCTTGTCCCAGCCAAGTCCGCGTATAGACCGATTGAAAATCAACTGAGTTGAAAGACCGGCGATTCCGGGGCACCACGAAAATACGAGAGTATATAAGCCGGCAATCCCCTCCATTGATTTTGACAAATAAAACAAATAATAGAAGACGGAACTGAGAATGAACGTGGTTAAATAGAATACAAGTATCTTTGAATTCAGTCGTGTGTCACTTCCCGATTCTTGTCGCAATATCATATCTCTCCTCTATCGTGCCATTCTCAAGAGAATAGACCATTAGAAGGAGAATATTGTTGCAATATCATCTATTATTTCTCTCTCTAAAGATTTTATTTTCGTTTATGCGTCTCGGACAGAAGGAGGAAAAAAACATAGGCGAAAAGCCGGTAGAACTCCTATGCTTGCTCAGGTTCTGTCAATATAATTAGCCCCGTAACGCTTTGGAGGAATCAAAGCCTATGGTGGAGAATAACGAGGAAAAAAGGTTGCTGAAAAGTAAATTATAAGCCGGTGCCGGCCAGCTTGATAATCGACTCGCCGAACCGCTCGCGAATCTGGTCGACCGCCTTGCTGGTGGCGGTCTGTTTGTTCATGGCGCTGTTTTCGAGCAGGCTCAACTGAGTTGTTTCGTGCTTTTTCTCGAGATGAGATACCCTCACCCCGAGCAGGCGCACTTTGACACGCGGCCCGTATTCTCTCGGTATAAGCCGTTTGGCCGTTTCGTATATCACCCGAGGCTGATCGGTCGGTCGTGATAATGTCTTATCGCGTGTGATGGTCTTGAAATTGGACGAGCGTATTTTCACCGAAACCGTCCGCCCGTGATAGTTTCCCTTTCGCAGTCTTCGCGCCACCCGGTCCGACAGCCAGAGCAGGGTCGAATATATTTTGTCTATCTCGGAGATATCCGCGATAAGGGTGGTTTCATGCGACATCGATTTATCGTGCGGAAGAGTTTCATACGTGTACACCTCGTCGCTGTCACGGCCGTTGGAGACATCAAACAGGTATTCGCCGTTTTTCCCGAAATACGCTTTCAGTTCTTTTTCCTTTTTTGCGGCCAGGTCGCCGACAGTATGAATACCTATTTTCGCCAGTGATCTTCTGGTGGACTCGCCTATCCCCCACAGTGCATCGACCGGCCGCGGAAAAAAAAGCCGCCTGAAATCATCGCGGTCCATAACCGTCATACCGTCCGGTTTGTTTTCCCCCGATCCCATCTTGGCGATAAGCCTGGTCGGGGCGATCCCGACCGAACAGGTCAGATCGAGTTTGTCCTTAATCTCCGTCTTCATTTTCCGCACCAAATTTTCGACCGTGCCGTAAATCCGGTGACAGCCGGTGATATCGAGAAAGGCCTCATCGACCGAAAACGGTTCCACCACCGGTGAATAATGTCCGAATATTTTTTGAAGCATCGCCGAGGTGTACACATACCCCTTCATCGTCCCCGATATCAGCACCGCATGGGGACACAGCCTCAGCGCCTCCTTGATCGGCATCCCCGAGTGCACCCCGTAGCGGCGCGCCTCGTACGAGCAGGTCGAGGCCACCGAGCGGTGTCCCGGCATCCCGCCCACGATAACCGGTTTGCCCTTGAGGTTGGGACAGTTGCGCACCTCGAAAGCCGCGAAAAAGGCGTCCATATCGACATGCATCAGCACCCGTTTCCAATCTTTTGTACGATCTACTCCACCCATATCTTGCTTATTATCCAGCTTGTCTGGCGTTCATCGAAAGTCAACTGGAAAAAATTAGACGAGGTATCGACAACCGCGTAATGATGCATCTTGTAGGCGCCGATATCGGTTTTCCAGTCGCCCGTCACTTCGCTGATTTTGTACACCCTGTCGTTCCATCGAAACCGGACCGGTTTCATCTTGTGGTTTTCGAACAGCGCCACCACCTCGACCGGCTCATCCATATCCTGATACATTTATATTAAACCTCTGCCTGTCGGCCAAATATCATTGTTCCCAACGATGCCCATCCGCCGTTTTGATCGGTGGGTTACTGTCCCACGGTGATCGGCGGGTCAAACCCCCACACGTTGAAATCGGTGAATCTTCCCTCCCGCTCACAGCACCCGGTTCAGCCAGCTCACCACCGTATCGAAACTGACCGGCATCAGCAGAATCAAAAACACCCAGACAAGAATGCGCTTCACGGCAGCCTCCGCATCAACCCGACCACTTTCCCGACAATCTGGAACCGGGGTGAATCGCGGTCCACCACGATCGGCTCGAAGGCCTCGTTCTCCGGCTGTAAAACGATCCGTTCTTTTTTCGGCTGGTACCGTTTGACCGTCGCCTCCTCGCCGATAACAGCCACCACGATATCACCCGCCTCGGCGTCTTTCTGCTTCTTCACCATAACGTAATCGCCGTCGAAAATACCGGCGTCTTTCATCGAATCACCCTGCACCCGAAGCGTGAATGTTTCGCCGGACGGCAGAAAACTGGCATCAACCGCAAACTCGCCCTCGATATTCTCGATAGCGTCAATCGGGTTGCCGGCCGGAACCGTGCCCACCAGCGGCACCTTTTTGACCGCCCCGGACATCGACCGCACCAGCTCGATCCCGCGCGAGATCAATTCCTGGCGGCGTATATACCCTTTTTTCATCAGGGCCTGCAAATGCGCCCGGACGCCGTTGGTGGAACTGATATTGAATTTTTTGCCGATTTCCCGGATGGTCGGCGACTTGCCGTACTCGGTGATCATATTCTCGATATACTCGAGAATTTCCCGCTGCCTTCCGGTCAATGATTCCCTGACCATATTGACTCCCTGTATGTTATGAAAACTTATTTCCCGCTTTTACTTTCCACAACAAAAACTACTGCACATTTGTTCAGATGTCAAGAAGATTATCGGTTTATGCCGGTCGACCTTTAAAAATGTGATATTGTCCTCATTTGCCGATCTTGCGAAAAAAGTATTGAAAAATACTGGAAAATAATTATAATACGGGTCTATAAAATTTTAAGGATTAAATAATTATGATGAAAATACTTGTAGTTGGTTCAGGCGGTCGCGAACACACTCTCGTCTGGAAACTAAAACAATCCCGGCTGGTCGGCAAAATATACGCCGCTCCAGGTAATGCGGGAATCAGTCTGCTGGCCAATTCGGTCAATATCAAGGCCGATGATATCAAGGGTTTGGCCAATTTCGCGGAAAATCATCATATCGATTTAACTGTGGTCGGCCCGGAAGTGCCCCTCACTCTGGGTATCGTGGATGAATTCAAGAAGCGCGGTTTGCGCATATTCGGTCCCTCGCAACTTGCGGCGGAGATCGAGGGTTCCAAGGCTTTTGCCAAGGAATTTATGAGAAAATATCATATCCCAACCGCCCCCTTCCAGATTTTTACCGAGGCCTCCGAGGCCATTTCATTCATCCGTTCGGCGGCGATGCCGGTCGTTATCAAGGCCAGCGGGCTGGCCGCCGGCAAGGGCGCCGTGGTCGTTCATGACCCGGATGAGGCGGCCCAAACCATCGACAATATGATGGTCAAAAAGATTTTCGGCGAAGCCGGAAGCAAAATCGTCGTCGAGACTTTTCTCAAAGGTCAGGAGCTTTCGGTCATGGCTTTCACCGACGGAAAAAACATCAAGCTGATGCTTCCGTCACAGGACCACAAACAGATCGGAGAGGGCGACACCGGCCCCAACACCGGTGGTATGGGCGCCTACTGCCCGGTGCCGTTTGTCCGTGAAGCAACCATGGCACAGATTAAAGAGCATATTATCGAAAGAACCATCTCCGGACTGGAGAAAGAGGGCCGCAATTACAAGGGCGTCCTCTATGCCGGATTGATGCTGACCGAAACCGGACCGAAAGTGATCGAGTTCAACTGCCGTTTCGGCGATCCCGAAACGCAGGCGGTGTTGCCGCTTCTCAAATCGGATCTGGCCGATATATTTATCGCCATCGCCGACGGTAATTTATCGATTATCGATGATCTCGAATGGTTCCCCGGTGCGGCCGCCTGTATCGTGCTGGCCTCGAAGGGTTACCCCGGAAAATACGAAAACCGCAAACGGATATTCGGCCTGAGAAATTACAGCGACCGGAAATGTTTCCTCTTCCATGCCGGGACCAGGAGAGAGGGCAAAAACTGGGTCACCGCAGGTGGACGGGTGATCGGAATAACCTCGGTCGACAAGGACCTCCCGGCGGCCCTGTCGAAAGCATATAATTTAATCGAGAGAATAAAATTTGACGGAATGTATTACAGGGGCGATATCGGCTTCAGGGCCAATTCGCAGGTAAAATCCGTGGAGATTTAACTTATGCCAAAAGTATTGATTTTAATCGGTTCGAAATCCGATATGCAGTATGCCGAAGAATGTGTCAAGATGCTCGATTCATTCGGTATTGAAGGGACTCTGGAGGTTTCCTCGGCACATCGTGACCCGGAAAGAACGGACGGTCTGGCCAAAGGCGCCGCCGATTCCGGTTTCGAGGTGGTAATTTGTATGGCCGGTATGGCCGCCGCCCTCCCCGGGGTGGTCGCTGCACGGACCAAATTACCGGTTATCGGGGTTCCCTTACCGGCTTCGCTGGAAGGACTTGACTCGCTTCTGGCAATAGCCCAGATGCCGTCGGGCGTGCCGGTGGCGACGATGGGTATCGGCAAGGCGGGGGCAAAAAACGCCGCCGTTCTGGCCGCCAGAATTCTGGCTGTGAAATACCCCGAAATAAACGAAAAGCTCTGATAAGACGTCCTAGATTATTAAGAAAGATTTCGAACTTTTAAGCGAAAAATTGTAGAATAATATGTATATAAAAGGAAAGGAGTTGATTTGATGAAATCACAAGCCGGGTCTGGAAAAAATATTTTGTTACTGGCGACAATGCTGGTTTTCGGACTGACTTTGCTGGCTTCATCGGCTTTCTCCGATACGGAGCAAGCCAAGAGTTTCTTCAACTCAGGGTTGACACTTGAGAAAGAAGGCAACGATACTCTGGCCATCATAGAGTATAAGCAAGCCATAAAGGAAGATCCGAATTTTGTCGATGCCTACATCAATCTGGGCTCACTTTATTTCAGGACGGGCGACCTGGATGCAGCCATAACCAACTTCAAAAAGGCCACTGAAGTCGATCCGGCCAATGCCGACAGTTGGGCCAACCTGGGACGGGTCTATTACAAACAGAAGAACTATCTGGAATGCGAGCAGAGTTACAAGAAGGCTCTCGAAGTCAATAGCGACATGATTGAGGTTCACAAAGACCTGGGACTGTTTTATCACAAACAGAAAAACTGGCCCGCCTTGGTCGATCACATGGTCAAATATACCGAGATCAAAACCGATGACTACCTGGCCTATTATCTCCTCGGTAAAGGTTATCAGAAACTGAAAAAATATCCCGAAGCTATCGCGGCTTACGAAAAATCCACCGAGTTAAAACCTGACTATTTCAATTCCTATAACAGCCTCGGGCAAATTTATCAGAATCAGGGGAAAAATGTCAGCGCTTATAAAATGTATCAAAAGGCGGTGAGTATCAGTCCCGACAACTATCGGGCCCATTACAATCTGGCTATTTCCTATGAAACCGAATACCAGGATGATACCGGCAAAATCGATCAGGTCATATCATACTGGTCGAAATTTATAAAGGTCGCCAAAAATAATCCTAAAGCGAAATCGCTGATAGGCGGCGCCGAACAGCACCTGCAGGATTTGAAAGATCTGAAGGTTCACTACGAAGAGGAAAAAGCATCGGAATTTTAAAATTACCGATTTCGAAAAAAGCCCCGCAAATAACGGGGCTTTTTTTGCATCTATCTCTTTCTTCTCAACGCCGCCTCAGCCCATTCTTCATATCACAGCTTTCACCGTCCAGCATTATCATTTGCAATACAACAACTTAAGATGACCAGAGGAAGTTACCCCGGCGCCATTTATAAATCACACTCAAATTGGGTCTGATCCGACCGGGGCAAAAATAAGATAAAATGGCGTTCTTTTTCTTGACAAGAACCGACACGGCTTTTATTATTGAATGTAGAAAAAGAGAGTTCTTCTTTGCGGTCTCCGGGTCTAAATTAATCCCCTCTGGACCCGGCCAAAGAAAACTCTCTTAATTTTTTCTACGCCCCCTTTTATTGATCTTAAAAAAGCCCCTAATGATCGAATTCGACCATCTCGAAATCTTCCCAGTCAATCACGATGTCGTCTTTTCCATCGTCAATAATAACACCCTTGTTGTCACGATCGACATCGTTGGAACCTCTTAATTTGAAACTGCGGCCGTCCTTGAGAGTAACCAGACTTGTCCGTGAGGATATCTTCTCGATTGATTTAATAAACCCGAACTCGATTTCGAACTCGATATCACGCATATCACCATCGAGCAGCTCCCAGGTGTATTCCTCATCGGCATCCCAGGTAATGTCGCCGGTAAATTTCTCACCGTCTTCGGTGATAACAGTACCATGCAGTCTGCGGCCGCCGTCGAAATCGTCATAGGTCAGTCCCTGGGGTTCATCCGAAAACTCGATCCGGTCGAATCCGTCCCAGTCAACCCTGACAGAACCGAGATTCAAATCCGAGATCACGATACCGCGATTGCCGCTGTCGATATCATTGGAGTCATCCAGCCGCATTTCTTTGCCGCTTTTAAGCGTAACATCGGCCGAACTCGACGAGCGCCTTTCGATAGAGGCGATGTTGCTGAATTCAATTTTTCTGTTGCGTCGTCCCTCGCGGCCGTCAAGTATATCGTCCCCGAAGGTTTCATCCATATCCCAGCCGACATAACCAATAAATTGCGTCCCGCGGCGGGTTGTCAGTGTTCCATACAGTCTCTCACCGAACGACGATTCACGTTTGGGGGCCTTCGCGAATTCGATCCGGTCGATTTCGTCCCAGTATATTTCGATTTCGCCTTCGTCATTTTCATCGATCAGGATTTCACGATTATCATCGCCGATATCGCCGGAGCCGCCGCTGAATTCGATTTCCTCGCCCGATTTCAGTTCCAGTAAAACTTCGTTATCACCGATTGGTATAAGTGTCTCAATATGCCCGACTCTAATTCCCGATTCGGCGCTGCTCCAATCCCAGTAGTTGCCGCCCTCGCTGTAAATCGTCATGCCGAAAATCTTCACCGTCCTGTTATCCCGGTCATCGTCACGATCCCGGTAACGGCGGTGCCTTTTGACATCACGCTCTTTGGTGCCGTCAATGATGTCGCACCATGAGGCCTCGTTCTTGTCCCAGCGAATAAAGCCCTCAAGGACCTCATCATCGACAGTATAAATTTTTCCGTAAATCTGACCCTCGCCGGCCGAGGCCGAAAGAGCCAGCATCAACAGACCCATTAAAACGCCCAAGGAAATAACCACGACTTTCATGTCATAAATCTCCTCTGTTTAAGTATTATTTGCTCTTTAGTTTATGAGACGAAATCGAGAGTTAAAAGTTGCGCCGTGATGAATGATATCAGAATGTTTTTCGAAGATTTTCTTGAATGGAAACGACCATTATACGGAGTTTGTCCATACGATTTACTTCACAAGGACCATCTTTTTTACTTCGGTGGCGCCGCCGGAAACAAGACGATAAAAATAAATCCCGCTGGGCGCGGCAAGGCCGTTATCCATGCGGCCGTCCCATATTACTTTATATTCCCCAACCGACAGATAGCCCTCCCGAAGACAGCAAACATCCTGGCCGAGAATATTATAAATATTTATTACTGTCTCCCCCGCCCTCGGCAGCGAAAACTCGATTACGGTGGACGAATTGAACGGATTGGGGTAATTCTGTTCGAGCGATATTTTTTCCGGCAGAAACGGCGCATCGTCCTCTTCGACCGCTGTCGGATTGCCGATAATCAAATCGCCCGGGACCAGCGCCGGAACCACTTTTTCCATCGCTTCATTTAAGATATAAACCGAGGAACTGTCCGACGACAGCGTGTCCACCATGTTAAACACCTCGCTCTCCCCCGCGGTGAAAAACAGATCGGCAATATGATATTCACCCGACGGTATTACGCTGTCGGCAAGCATACTGTCATTGATGCGAAAACCCAGTTCGCCGGTGCTGTCGGTTCCAATCGAAACAGCGTAATCGACAAAATCGGGCAGATTGTGATCGTTGATAATCATTGAATCCAGCACCGCCGTGGCGCCGTCGTATCCGAATGGTATATAGCCGCCTTTGGTCGGAGATATCAGCGTCAGATAAACCGGCATGAGGCCTATTTGATTCGGGACAACAGGGCTGTTTATAAACTGAACCGTATCGCCCGACGACAGAAATATTTCGATCGGCAAAAATTCCTCGACATTGAACGAGGCGCTGTCATAAATAATTATGCCGGTATAGTAATATCCGGTGGTCAGCGATGTCGTTTCTATTGTAATATTTATTTTATCGCCATCGGAACCGGTTGTTCGATCCATCTCGACCCACTCATCGGCCGGTACTGCGGTCCAGGCCAGATGGTCGTCGCCCGGGTTTTTTATCTCAACCTGTCCGGTAAGAGTGTCGCCGGTCACGGCATCGAAAGCAAATGAATCGGGGGCGGGATCGATGTACGACATATTATCGAACAACTCAACATCGACCCAAACCGTTTCGGGCGAATTGGCCGCATCCGATGATGTAAATACGATCGGGGCCGTATTATCGCCGATTTCAAGATTTCCGACAGTGATATCCACCAGAAGTGTCTCGGCCTGCGTTCCGGATGATTTATCCAGTGACATCCAGGATACATTCTCCGATGCATTCCAGCTCAGAATTCCGCTCCCGGAATTATTGATTGCGACAGTCCGTAAATCGGGATCGCCAAGTTTTTTCAACAGCCTGTAATTTAATGTATCCGGTGATATATCGAGAAGCGGCGCCGTAACATTAAGGGTAACATCGACCACAAGACTGGAATCATCATAATAGTCATTGACAAATCTCACTCCACCGGTGTATGTACCATAAGTTAACGTGTCGGTGGTTACATCTATCTGTATATCGGCCGGGGTCACACCCGAGACAGGTGAGACACTCAGCCAGTCATCCTCGGCAAAGGCCGTCCAGTTCAGCTCGTTCAGACCGTATTTTGTAAGTGAAATTGTTTGTGCTCCGGGCAGGCTCCCCCCCTCTTCCATCGTGAAACTCAGACTTGACGGTTCGGCGGTCAGGGCATGTGCATTGAACTCCATGACGGTGGCATAGATATCGAAATTTCCTGAGCGATAATCGGCCCAGGTGAACAAAATTTTGTAGTCGTCGGTGGCAATATCAGGTTGCAATTGTTTTCCCGCGGTCTCTTCATGGACCGCAAAATTACCGTCCGATTTCAGCCCGTCCCGGTCAATTAACTGCGCCATAACATCCCACTGCCCGGAGACCGAGTCGGCCCAGACAACACAGAGATTACCCATCCGGTCGGAACATATCGCCACATCGCGTTGCGCCCTCGAGTTATCGTTGCCGTTGATCTTGGTCGAAGAAGCCAGGGGTGTTCCCGATGAGTCGAAACGCCGCATGTAAATATCGGGGTTGTTGGGATAGACGCCGTTGCGCCAGTCGATCCACGCGATAAAAAAGCGTCCCCTGCCGTCGGCGGCTACATCGGGCAATATCTGTCTTGCCGCGCTCAAATCATCTCCGGCATTAGTATTGCCGCCGATCGGCGCCGCCGAGGAATCGAAACGCTGGAAGAATATATCATCGTTACCCATGCGATTGTCATACCAGACGACCACGAAACCGCCGCCGTCAAAAGCGGCAATACGCGGCGCATGTTGCTGACCGGTTGTCCCGTCGATGTTTATCCTGAAATCATCGCCGATAAAAGCGCCTTCACTCGACAGACGCCGGCCGAATATATCCCAGTTATTGTTGCGGTAATCGGCCCAGACCACCACCGCCGACCCATCCGAGAGCACCGCCACATCGGGCGTCTCGCAGATAACCTCGCTCAGGCTGGTACTGACATGGGTATTGGCCCCGACATCGGCGCTGTCGGCATTAGCCGCATAGATACCCGGCCCGAAAGGATAACTGCCGTCGCGGTAATCCTTCCAGACGGCGATAAATTCGCCGGCGCTTCTCGCAGCCAGAGCCGGTTCCTGCTGAACAGCATCGTTTTGATCATTATTGATTTTTCGATTATTATGAAAAAATGTCCCGGCGGTATCAAGCGACTGATAATAAATATCCGACTGGCCGTTTCTTATATCCGTCCAGATTATCGTAACCATGCCGTCCGAATCGACACCCAGGCGGGGATGATACTGGTCGCTCACTGAATTGTCGTCATTGATAAGAATATCATAAATATCTTCGGCCGCGCCCGGGACGGCTGCGACAGATATAATTATAAAACAGACAACTATCTTTTTGTACAGACTGATACGGTTCATCGATAAGATTAAAAGCAATATCGATGCCCTTCAGCGCCCCATTGCATAAAAGAAATTTGCCGGTTATAATCCGTTGTCAGACAACGGCGTTTTTTACTTTCCGGTGACTATGCGGGAAATCTGCGAGACTGTCTTGAAAAAACAAGGAAAACAGTTCCGGATAAAACAGGAACTGTTTTCCTCCAAATTCTTATAAACTCAAACTTAAATCAATAAGCCGGTTATCTTTTTTTCTTTTTGTGACGGTCGGCTCTTCTGCGCTTTTTCCGTTTGTGTGTCTTAATCTTCTGTCGTTTTCTCTTCTTACCGCTTGGCATTAAACCTCCATGACAGCATCGTTGCCGATACTATACAGGCAATTTAGTAATCATATTCTTAAATTCATTTGACGGCTTAAAAACCGGCACTTTTCGTCCGGGAACAGGAACTACCTCACCCGTCCGTGGGTTTCTCGCTTTGCGTTCTTTGCGCAACTTAACCTTGAAAGTCCCAAAACCTCGGATCTCAATATTGTTTCCGGTTTCCATTGACTTCTTGACGGTATCCAGGAAAGCGTCAACGACAACGGCAACATCTGTCCGGGTCAAGCCGGTTCTTTCCGCCACTTTTTCCACCAGATCTGCCTTGGTCATTTTTCATCCTCCCTCATCTCTTGCTGGTTTATAATTAACAATTATTTTCTCCGGCCCAGCACTTCAATTCCCCGTCCCCGATTATTCAATTTATATATAAGTTAACCAAGAACTGACTATGAAATTACAAAATGATTTTTTGTAAGTCAATAGTTTTTATTAATTTAATATAAATACATTACGCGCGGACCGCTTATTTCTCCGGCCGTTATTTCCTCGATATTCTCGGAAAATGAGCCCAGCATGTCGAAAAATCCCTTTTTAGGCTTGGCTTCGCGTACAAGACGGGGTTCCCCCTCAATTCCGGCCAAATCGGCGGCCAGACGAACAGCGTCCTCGAAACCACCCAGGGTATCGACCAGATGCAGATCCATCGCCTGACGGCCGCTGAATATCGACCCATCGGCGATTTTGTAAACATCCTCGCGCTCGAGCTCGCGGCCCTCGCAAACCACATCGACAAATTGCTCATAGGTGTCGGTCACCATCGACGACAGCATTCGCCGCTCGCTATCGGTCATACGCCGGTTCAAAGAACCGACATCCTTGAGTTCGCCCGATTTTATCGTCTCATAATCGACACCGACCTTATCCAGAAGCCGCCCGATCGTCGGAAATTGAATAATGACGCCTATCGAGCCGGTCATCGTGCCCGGATTGGCCATAATTTTGTCGGCCGCGCAGGCTATCAGATATCCGCCGGAGGCCGCCACCGAAGACATCGAGACCACCACCGGCTTATTTTCCTCGTCTCTTACACGGAGAATTTCTTCATAAATTTCCTGTGAAGGCGCTACGGCGCCGCCGGGTGAATCAACATGCAATAATATCGCCTTGACACCGCCCGATTCGCCCCATTTTTTCAACTGGCGAACAACCGATCGCGAATCATAAATTGTGTCAAAGACCTCTATCACGGCGATTTTATCGCCAAAGCCGCCAAAGCCGCCGTCATCTTCGGCGTAATAGGCCCCGAGAAACATCAGGCCGAAGAAGCCGATAAATATAATCACCGAGACGATGATTACCACAGCTATGATTATATCCCTTTTGCGCGCCATATATTAATCCCTTAATTGCTATAAATTTTCAACTGGGCTCCCACCCTCAGTTTTCTCGGATTGGAAACATTGTTCCAGGCCATTATCCTCGACACCGAGGTATTGAACAAACCGGCTATTTTCGAAAGCGTATCGCCTCGCCTGACCGTGTAGATTTTATATCCGCCGCCGGTCGAAACGCCGTCGCCGCTGACCACAAGCTTCTGTCCCGGATATATCCGGCTGCTGCGCCCCAAACCGTTCATACTGCGCAGGGCGCTGGTCGTCATACCGAATTTGCGGGCAATATCCCAGAGAGTATCGCCTTTTTTCACGGTATATGTTCCGGTCTTGGAATTGTAATCCTTGGTGGCATAAGTACTCGTTTGACCATTTTCGAAAATTCTCAGTTTCTGGCCGACATAAATTCTCGACCGACGGTCGAGTTTATTAAGCTTTCTTATCTTTTCCGGCGTGGTCCCAAAAGCTCGGGCGATATCCCATACGGTATCCCCGGAACGAACGACATAAACGTTGCCGTCGGCGCTGTAATCCCGTTTACTCTGACGGGAATAGTCACGGTCATTCGGAACCGGTACAATCAGGCTCTTCCCGGCATATATTTTCGACTTACGGCTGAGGTTGTTGGCCTCGAATATGGCATACGTCGATACACCGTACTTCCTGGCGATGGTCGAAACGGTCTCGCCGCGCCGGATATTGTGCCGCACAAAACTGGTCTCTTTGGATGACGGCATATCATCATAGGCCGCCAGGAATTTAGCTTTATAGCCCTTGGGCAAACGCAGGTTGTATTTTTTGATATTCGGCGGTGTGAATCGCCGTAACAACTCCGGATTCTCTTTCTTGATATCATTGACGGAACAGCCGATAGCATTCGCGATCGTTTTCAGATCGAGACAGCGGTCGATAGTGACAACATCATATTCCCATTCCGGCTCATAGTCGATATTGGTGAAGCCGAACCGCTCGGGATCCTTGCTGATCATCGTCGCCGCCATAAAAAACGGCACATAATCCATCGTCTGCTTGCGCAGTTTCATCTTCCAGAAATCATTGGTCTTCTGTTTTTTAATCGTCCTTTTGACGCGCCCCGGGCCGCCGTTGTAGGCCGCCATGGCCAGTTCCCAGCTCCCGAACTGGTTATACAAATCTTTGAGGAACCTGGCCGCCGCCACCGTCGATTTGACCGGATCTTTCCGCTCGTCATACCACCAGCTGCGATTCATATTATAAAGCCGGCCGGTCGAGGCAATAAACTGCCAGAGCCCCATCGCCCTCGCCCATGAATAAGCGTTCGGGCTGTAACCCGATTCGACCATAGCCAGATATTTCAAATCGGTCGGCAGACCGTACTCGGTGAAAACACTGTCGAACAACGGCAGGTATTTGGTCGAACGTGATAAATATTTCTCGATGGCGTCGCGGGCCACCGTTTGATAGTACAATATGCTCTTCTTTACTCGCTCGTTGAGCACAATCGGGACATTGTACGATATTTTTTCCTCGGCATAATCGCCGAGCCGCTTGAATTCCGAAGAATCAATTTTGATGTTGTTGATCTCGGAAAAGCGGGCAATCAGAACATCGGGCGAAATGTCGCCCGGAAGATGCCCCAGCGACAACAATGTCGTTCGGTAATTGGTGATAATATCAGCCAGCAGGCGGTTATATTTGACCGCCTCGGGCGAAAGCGTGTCCGTTTCGGCGTCGAGATCGAGCTGACCGAGTATCGAAAGGCTCTTCTCGAAATAATACTGCGCTTCCTCCCATGCCGTCTCCTGATTGGCCGTCACCCCCATACTGTAATATTCGCTCGCAATGGTCAACTCCCGCCAGACATAATCATCCACCGCGATGGACATATCCTCTTCGGAAATATCCGAGGAATCTTCGCTGACAACCGGCTCGGCATCGACCGGATCAAGCGTGTATTCGGACTCGACATCCAAACCGCTGTCATACTCCGGCTCATCCGCAACCGTTGTCTCGGGCCGGGTGGTTTCATCGATTTGGGGATTTTTGAGGGCGGGATTTGTACAGGAGAACAAAAAGGCTCCCATAAAAAATAATACAAAGGCAGTATAACAGGTCTTTTTCATATTTTTATTACCCCAGGTGTTATTGGCACTCCTTGCCATTAATTATCGTCCACACGACCTTCCGACTTAACTTGCCCCCCCTAACTTATTGATATATATATGAAAATGAGGATTTCCATGTCAAGTGTTTAATTGTCTCTCTCGCTCATAATTTCACACATTCTATCAAGGGCCAAGTCGGCATTGTCCATATATTCTATATCGTCCATTCCCCTGAACCAGGTTATTTGCCTTTTGGCAAATCTTCGGCTGTTTTGCTTAATTAAATTGACGGCCGAATCGAGAGAAAGTTCATTGTCAAAATATTTAAATAACTCGGCATAACCGATAACATTGACTTTTTCGACATTTTCGCGTCGTCCCGATTCTATGATATTTTCCACCTCGTCCAGAAGTCCGTTTTCGATCATCTCGTCGACCCGCTCGTTTATTCTTTCGTATAGAGCCTCTCGCGGCGGCATCAAGCATATTATTTTATACACATAATCATCTTGTTTTTTGCTTTCGGCGGCAATCATTTCCGATTTTGACTTCCCGGTCAATTCATAAATCTCAAGCGCCCGGATAATTCTTTTGATATTGTGCGGGTGCGTCTTTTTTGCCTCCAACGGGTCTATTTTCTCCAGTCGCTCGAAAAGATATTTCGGCCCTTTCCCGACCGCGTCGTCCTCGAGCCGGCTCCTGATTTTGAGATCGTCATCAGGTATTTCCACAATGCCCTCGACCAGCGATCTTATATACAAACCGGTCCCGCCGCATATCAGCGGCGTCTTGTTTTCATTCGAATACTTCCCGATCAGCCGGCGGGCATCTTCTACAAAATCATACGCGGTATAACGTTCGCCCGGCTCGACAAAATCGACCAGTTGAAAATCATATTTTTCGAGTAACTCAACGCCCGGTTTATCGGTCCCGATGCTCATATGAAGATATATCTGCCTTGAATCGGCCGAGATAACAGGAATATCGGGGTACTTCTCCAGCAACCGCACGGCGACGCCGGTCTTGCCGGAAGCGGTCGGCCCGGTCAGAACAGGTATGAGCGGTTTATTTGCGCTTGAATTTGACATCCAGCTCGTTCCGGGTGATTCTGAGAATAGTGGGTCGCCCATGCGGGCAGGCGTGGCTGTTGTCGGCCGCCAGAAGTCGTTCCAGCAGCGTCAGCGCCTCCTCTTCGGTGAGCCTGTCCCCGGCCATAACGGCCCCGCGGCAGGCTACCGACTGAACCACCGCCTTTTTAATATCATGCCCCGCCTTGCGCAATTCCTCGATATCTTCCATGATTCCGACAAATATTTTCTCCGGCGATTTTTTCGACAGCGCCGCCGGCACCCCCGAAACCATCACCGTATCGGCCCCGAACGGTTCGGCGACAAATCCGGCTTTCTGTAAAATCTCGCGGGATTCCTCATACAACAGGTACCGATCGGGCGACAGCTCTATATTGACCGGGAAAAGAAGGCTCTGCGAGGATGTCCCGCCGCTGTCCACCGCTTTGAGATGTTCCTCATACAGCACCCGTTCATGCGCCGTGTGCTGATCGACAATAAAAATGCGGTCGTCGTTTTTGAAAATCAGATATAAATCGGCCAGACTCCCCAGAAAGATGATCCGGCTCATATCGATACTGTCGATCTTCAGAACCGCCTCCGTCGCCGGGTCGGCGACAACCGGCGCTTCCGTTGCCGGATTCGCCCCGGTATCAGATGCCACCGGCATGACATCATGATGTCCGTACAGCTTGCGCAAAACCGTCTGCGACGCCTCATCCTGCCGCGGTTGCGGCCCGAAATCCCGCGCCCGCCGGAACGCCTCCGATTTGGTCAGCCCGGTCGCCGGGGCCATTGTCTCCATCGTCACACCCGGCTCGTTAATACCGGTCGTCTGGTGCACTGCGCGCTTGACGGCATGGTACAATATATCATGCACCTGACGTTCCTCGGACAGACGCACCTCGGCCTTGGTCGGATGCACATTGACATCGACCCGCTCCGGGTCGATATGCAGGAAAACCGCCCCGAGCGGATAGTTGCCCCGGGGAAGCATCTCGCCGTAACCAAACGTCACGGCATGAAGCAGCGTCGGCGATTTGATATACCGGTTATTGATAAAAATAAACAATCCATACTGGTTCTGACGGACGGCGTCGGGATAACTGAGATAGCCGCTGATATCCATGACATCGGTGTCGGATTCGATATCGATCAACCGGTCGTCGTCGCGGTTGAGCAACAGCTTTTTGATCCGGCTACGCAGCTCGAAATAATTTTCATCCAGAGAGAAGGCCAGCCGCCCGTTGAGCCGGTAGCTGAAAGCGGTCTCCGGCGCCGACAGTGCCAGCGCCATCGTGTTGCGGGTCAAATGCCGCGCCTCGGTGCTCTCCGCCTTCAAAAATTTGCGCCTCGCCGGGGTGTTGTAAAACAAATCCGACACCTCGACTCTCGTCCCCACCGGGGCCGCCGCCGGTTTGACACTCTGCACCACACCGCCCTCGATAATAATCTCCGTCCCGACTTCGGCTTCGGCCGTCCGGGTGATCATGCGAAGTTTCGACACCGAACCGATCGACGGCAGCGCCTCGCCGCGAAACCCGAAACTGAGAAGATTTTCCAGGTCGTCGAAATCGGAAATTTTGCTGGTGGCATGACGCGAGAAAGCCACCTCGACCTGCTCGGCCGGAATCCCGCAACCGTTGTCGATTACCGATATTAATTTCGTCCCCGATTTTTCGACAATAACCTCGATCCGGGTCGCCCCGGCGTCGAATGAATTTTCCACCAGTTCCTTGAGAACGGCCGCCGGCCGCTCGATCACCTCACCGGCCGCGATTTTATTTATCAATCGCTCCGGCAACGGCCGTATCCATCTTTTATCTTTGGGACCTTTATTCATCATCCAGCATATCTTTCAGTTTATTCAATATACGCATCGCCTCGATCGGCGTCGTGCGTTCCAGATCGATCTTTTTCAACTCCTCCTCCACTGCCGACGGAACCGCATCGAATAGCGACCGCTGGTTAATCGTCCGGTGGATTCCCCGCGCCAGTTGCGACTGCGAAAATTTACCCGACTCCAGAAGCCTCAGCAGTTCTTTGGAACGAGTGATCGCCCGGCGCGGCACACCCGCCAGACGGGCCACCTCGATCCCGTATGAATCGTCACAGCCGCCGGGTATGATTTTATGGAGAAAAATAATCCGGTCCTCCCACCGTTTCACCGACACCTGGCAATTGAATATACGGTCGTAAATTTCGGCCATCCCGGTCAACTCATGGTAATGCGTCGCAAAAATCGTCCGCGCCCGGATACTCTCGTTGATATATTCCACCACCGACCATGCAATCGACAATCCGTCGAAGGTCGATGTCCCCCGCCCGACCTCATCGAGCAGAATAAGCGACCGTTCGGTGGCGTTGTGCAAAATATTCGATGACTCGATCATCTCCACCAGAAAAGTCGACTGCCCCCGCGCCAGGTTGTCGATCGCCCCCACCCGGGTGAAAACACGATCGACCAGCCCGATCCTGGCCGTCTCGGCCGGGACAAAAGAGCCGATCTGGGCCAGAATCACGATCAAACCGTTCTGGCGCAAATAGGTCGATTTGCCCGACATATTGGGTCCGGTCAGGACCATGATCCGGTCACCTTCGACCGCAAGATTTATGTCATTCGCGATAAAACTTCCGGGCGGAAGAAGATTCTCGATCACAGAATGCCGCCCGCCGGCAATTTCCAGCTTGCCGCTTTCATCCAGTTCGGGGCAGCAGTACATTTTTTCCGCGGCCAGATTGCTCAATGAGGTTATCAAATCGATCTCCGAGAGGCTGTCGGCGATCGTCAAAATATCTTTCATCGAGGCGGCCACTCGATCACTCAGTTCATTGAACAGCCGCTCCTCGAGGCTGAATATTTTTTCCTCGGCGGCCAGTATAAGGTCCTCTTTTTCTTTCAGCTCCTGCGTGATAAACCGCTCGGCGTTGACCAGTGTCTGTTTGCGGATATAATTCTCCGGCACCTTGTCGAGATGTGTCTTGGTTACCTCGATATAATAACCGAACACCTTGTTGAAACCGACCTTGAGCGACGGTATCCCGGTCCGCTCCCGCTCGCTTTTCTGGAGAGTCGCGATATAATCCCGGGCGTCGCGGATGGAATCTTTCAATGCATCCAGATCAGGCGCATAACCCCTTTTTATTATCCCGCCCTTGTTGGCTGTCAGCGGCGGTTCCTCGACCAGCGCCTCGCCGATCAGTTTTATCAGCTCATCCGATTCGGGATACGAAGCGAGCGTGTTTGTGAATATTTCCGAGCGAAGTTCCTTGACTTTCGCCATCACCGCTTTGCCGGTTACAAGACCGCTCCTGATCGAGGCCAGTTGTCTCGGGTTGATCTTGCGCATTCCCAGCCGCCCGGCCAGCCGCTCGAGATCGGGGAGTTGTTTGAGAAGTTCCGGAAGATCGAATCCCATATCACGGTTGTTGTACAGCTCCCTGACACCTTTCTGGCGGTAAAGAATCAATTCGAGCTTTTTATACGGGTGAAGCAGATTTTCTTTCAGGCGCCGCGCCCCGCCGGCCGTGACCGTCCGGTTGACCGCATGGTACAGCGAATCCTTCTCGAGGTTTTCCGAAAGGTTCCGCACCAGTTCCAGGTTGCGGACGGTGTTGTAATCGAGGGTCATGTAATCATCCGACTGCGCCTCGGTGAGCCGGGTTATATGATCCAGGCGGGTGCGGTTGTTCTCGCGCAGATACCGGTAAATCGCCCCGGCCGCGGTGACACCGATTTTTTTCCCGCCGACTCCGAAACCGTCGAGCGTCCCGACACCGAAAAATTCGCACAGCTCGCGAACCGCCGCCTTATAATCGTAGTTCCACTCTTCAAAACCGGTCAGCTTGAGACCGCTCTCTTTGGTCAGGGTATCGATAAGGCCGTTTTCCTCATTCGACTGGGGATAAATCACCTCCTGCGGAGAAAGCACCTTGATTTTTTCGATGACGCTTTCGGCCGGGCACTCTTCCAGTGTGAATTTCCCGCTCAGGAGATCGACACAGGCCAGACCGACATTCCGGTCGCCCGGATATACAGACAGCAAATAGAGATTGCTGGTGTCGCCGACAACCCCCTCGATCGTGGCCGTCCCCGGCGTCAAAATTTCGACCACCTCGCGCTTGACCACCCCTTTAGCCTGTTTGGGATCCTCGGTCTGCTCGACAATGACGACCTTCTCCCCCGCCTCCAGCAGACGGGCGAGATATTTGTCGGCGGAGTGATGCGGGACACCGGCCAGCGGAATTTTCTCGCCGTTCATGTGGCCGCGCGAGGTCAGCGCGATATTCAAGATCGGCGCCGCCCTGACGGCATCATCGCCGAACATCTCGTAAAAATCGCCCATCCGGAAAAAGAGTATCTTATCCGGGTACTGAGCCTTGATATTGTTATACTGGCGCATGAGCGGCGTGATGGAGCCGCCGGATGGAGATGCTGATTTCATCGTGCTACAACTTGAAAGGCTTCTTTTTCCGACAATTCGAGGCGGGACTTGAAGGCCAGCGCATCCTGCGAGGATTTGAAGCGCCCGACATAAACGACATAATATTTCTTGTCGGATATAATCTTATTTTTTGTCTCGACTTTTTCCCCATACTGTTGCATACGATCGGCCAGCCGCTTGGCGTTGTCTTTTACCGAAAAAACACCGACCTGCACCGAATAAATCGTGCCGGTCATCTCCTCGGCCCGGCGGTCCTCGACCGTACTCTCGATACGGCTGAACCGGTCGATCAGATCATCCCGGCCGATGGCATGGGGGAAACCCTCCCTGAGTATGTTGTAGTAAAGAATGGCGTCGTCGATTCGTTTCTGCTCGATGGAATAATACGACAGCATGAACAGCGCCGGCGCCGCCACCTCGTCGTATTCGGCCTGGCGCAGACGGCGGCAGATATTCTGGGCGCCGATATACTCCTTGTTGCGATAAAGAAGATATGCCTCGTCGAGCCGCCCGACAAATCCTTTCCGCGCCCCCTCGTTCTCTTTTATCATCTGCTGCAGGTCATGCTGCGCCCTGTCCCGGTCGCCGAGCTTCGAGTGGGCCAGCGCCGCCAGCCGCAGCATCTCGGACCGAAACCGGCCCGCCTCCCAATGCTGTAAATAGGCATCGGCGGTCGAGGCCACCCGGTCATAATTCTCGTCGGCCAGGTAATACAGCGCCATCAGGTAAATATTGTCTTCCATGAAACGGGGCGACATTTCGGCCTTAAAAGCGGCCTCGAGAAACTGAAACGATTTGGCCCCGTCCGACTCGAGCAGGGCCTGATAGTACAACAGGGTGCCGTCGCGGCGGGCGGCCGTCGAGGCTTCGGCTATCTCCTGCCGGGCCTCGTCGATTTTACCGTGCCGGATCAGCTCAATAATTTCGGCGGCGGTCACACTGCTCGCCGCCGCCAGTAAAAATAATGTCAGGATAAACCGACGCATTTTAAACTACAAAACTGTCAACCGCCTTGCAGGATGGACAGAGCCACTTCTTCTCCCGGGATTTAAAACCGCATTGTGAGCAGTGGTACTGATGCCTGCCGACATCGCTCTGCCCCTCAAGCCGATTGATAAGATTACTGATTTTCTTTTTCTCGCCGGTGGCCAGGTACACTTTGACCAGCTCCAGCACCGGCAGATGCGAATCGGGATTTTCATCGATGGCGGTATTCAGATGCTCGGCGGCGATATCCATCTCGCCTTTCTTGAAATGATAATCGGCCAGGGTCATGCGGGCATCGATATTATTCGGCGACGAGGCTAGAATATCATTGCAAACCGTCTCGATCTCCCCGAACCGCCCCAGATCAAACAACACCTTTTTCAGCCGGCCCAGCACATGAAACGACTCGTTGGGAATCGTCTTGGTCATCTTGCGCCAGATATTGGCCGCATCCTCCAGCCGGTTCTCGGCCAGATACGAATCGCCGATATAAATGTAGGCCGGGGTGCAGGCGGTATCGAGATTGACGGCCTCCTTGAAAATCAGACGGGCCTTGTGATATTCCCTGTCCTCGAACAACTTCACACCCTGCAAAAATTTGTAGATGGCCAATCCCGCTTTCGATTTGACGCCGTCGAGACGAAGAATCGTTTCCCGGGTGTCATAAGCGGCCGACCAGTCTTCCTTCCGCGAGTAAACCTCGAGAAGCTTCCCGGCCGCCCAGCGGTCGCTGCCGTCACCGCTCATCAACTCCTTAAGAGCCGCGGCGGCCGATTCGGTGTCGTCCATTTCAATAAAATCCTCGGCCATAGCCCTCAGAATTCTCGATTTCTCCACCGCCGTCAAACCATGCCTAAGGGTCAAATCCCTGTGAACCTCGATGGCCTTGTCCGGTTTGCCGTACTTGCGGAGAATATTCCCGATTCTGATATAGGCGTCGATATTGTCGCTGTCCTCGGATATCACGTCGCGGAACTTACTGAAAGCCTGCTCCTCACGACCATCCAGAAGCGCCCTCAAACCGTCGATATACGAGGCGGGATCCTTGCTTTTCTTTTCTTTCCGATATCGGCCGTAGAGAACATAAAGCAGAATCAGAGCGATTACCGCCAGCAGAAAAATAATAATTATTGTATCCATACGCTTCTACTCCCGCAGATCGCCCTTGTTGTTCAACAAATCCTTCGACTCCTCGATCGGCCGGTTCCTGAGAGCCATGACTTCCGTCTGCAATCCCTTGACCAGCTTGTTGCCCTCACGAATCTGATTGGACTGCTTCAAATAAACGGTAATAAATAACAGCCACGATACCAGCGCACCCAGGATAAAGGCCCAGAATACGATGGTAATAACCGGAACATCAAATCGCTGCGTCCAGATGAGATCGATATCGACCGCCTGATCCGGACCGCTGTTATAAAGTGCGAATCCGACAATTACCGCAATTATAATCAAGACCACAATTGACCTGAGCACCCACATACTTCCTCCTTGGAAGATAAAATAATGATTTAATTGTGGATAATAACAAAGATGACTCTTTGAGTCAACAAAATACGGCCCGCCCATCGACGAGCCGTATTCATCTATTTTTTCTCAGCCTTCTCTTCGGTAAATTTCAAACCTTCCAGCAGCTTCATAAAGTCCGCGTATTCGGCCGCGAAATACTTGTTCTCGCATATCATGTGAAATATATAAATATTATCGCCGCTACGGGTAAGAAAAACCGCCCCGCCGTAAAAATCGGTAATGATACTACGCGATGATTGGTCGCTGCTGCCGGGAATCTGATTGGTATACTTCAATTCACCCGAAATCAACATACCGTCATTATCCCCGACTTGCATCTTCGAGTTGCGCTTCGGGATATAATCTCCGAAAAGTATCTCGCAGCAATTATGCAATATATCCTTCTTCAAATCGGATTTATAATCATCACTCAGAAGCGAATCGACGAACATTTTCGCCGACCAGTCGGTCTTACCCACATATACGGTGACTTTCGGCGTTTTGGTGTATCCCGGATCGCGCGTGTATTCGATCGGTATATCAAAAACTTTCTTCGTCAGAACCATCCGAACCGCGTTTTTGTTATTCTTTACGGTATAGTTCCAGACATCTTCGTCAATAGGCAATGAGAAATTGTAAGTTTTGTCGAGATAAACGCCATCCTTGACCGTACCCGCCTTATCCTTTTTCTTTCTGGCCCCGGCCACGCCAAAGGCAAGAGCCACCATCAATAAAGCAATAACAAGCCTTTTCATATTTCCTCCTGTAATGATTATTTCCATCAACTATTTATAAATTATACACTTAGTAGTCAAGAAAATATTAAAAAATTTCGGTCGGGGACAATATTCCGGCCACCCGGAATGACCGCTTCCGGCCAATAACCGGCCGTCATCAGTAGTTCTTGTATCGGGCAAAGAGCCGCCCCCACTCCGTCCGCGAAAATTTCCTTATAATCGACTTTCCGACAGTGGGATACCAAAACCAGTCATGATATATATTGGAGGCCGCCGGCGCCCATACAACCAGCGGTGAATGCAGGGCGATTTTCTCGAGAAAACGAAGGGCCCCCTTGCGCAACATCTGATCGCCCCAGATTACGAACGATTTCTTCGTCTTGAAACCGAAATCGATATCCGATATATCCAAACCCAGAATCTCTATTTCGTCCAGATCGGCGACACCAAGATCCCTCTCATGACACATCCTGAGATACGGAATCTGCAACGGATCGAAACCCATCAATTTCGCCGCCACGGCATCGATCGCCACCGAATCGGACGAGGCCAGAATAATATTCTTCGAATGCGGCTTCATCGTCCGCGGCCCGGCCCCGTCGCCCGCCACCGTGCCGTCCATGACGGCAAACACCGACGGGTGCAGCTCTTTCTGCATGATAACCAGATCGACCAGGACCTCGTGGATATACTTATGCGCGTAATGGCGGACCTCTTTGAGCAAACCGCCGAATGAATTTTTGATCGCCCCGGTCGTCGTCGAGTGACCATGCGTCTTGACCGTCGGTAAATGGACAATCTGCCGACCATGAAACATCTTCGGTATTACGATTCCCTCGGGAAATATCTGGTCCAGCTTCAAAAGCGGTTCCTTGAACTCATGCACCTCCCACTCGACCTCGGGAAGCGCCGTGAAACCAAGACCGTATTTTTCGAGAATGGGCATCCAGAGATTATTTTTCGCCCCCTTGCGGGGATTGGTAACGACCGTTTTATTTTCGATAGGGATAAGTTTCTCGCGCGGGCAACCGTCCTCGATAAACGTCTTGACGACCCCCTCCACCTGCCACGGTTGCGAGGAACAGGCCGGGAAATACTTCGTCCAGGATAAATTGAGCTTCAACAGCGTCTCGGTATCAAAATCAATAACCGAGCGGTAATCTATCAATTCGAGGAGCCTGCGGTAATCCTGCAGAATCTCTTTCGAATTCGTTCTTAATACGGCAACTTTACTTCGTGTCATCTACCTGCCAAATCCAATCGGTTTTCTTACCAGGCGCTTAATATAATCCTTTATGGTACAAAAATCAAATGTCTGAAGCAGCATTTCCATTTTTCTTTCTATAGTCACTATGGAACCATACTGCCGGTACCTCTGAAGCGCCGTCAAACCGTCCAGACGTGGCTGCTCGCTGTCGAGTTCCCAGGGGTGGATGTAAATAATGGCGGGGTGGTTTTGACGGTTCAACCGGTTTATCATCTTTTTGGTGAACCAGAACGGCGAATGCCTCAAATATCCGCCGCCCCCGATCGGGAAGTTCTTGCCCAGGATACTGATCGTGGAAGCCGGGATCTCATAAATACTCCGCCCGCTCTCGAGCTGGATTTTGACGATCCGCTTGGGTCCGTCCGGTTCGCCGTAAATATCATGCTTGATGGGATAAACCGAGGAATCATAGAGAAAATCCATATCGGCCAGGGCCTCGAACGCCCAGGGTATTTTCGAATTTATCGACCAGCTCGGCGCCCTGTACCCCACCGGGCTGATACCGCAGGCCTCCTCGATAGCCGTAACCGCCCGTTTCGTATCCTCGCGAAACTGTTCTTCGGTGAGCCGGTCCACCCGACCGTGCCGGTAACTGTGACAGGCCACCTCATGACCCATCGAAGTGACATTGTGGATCAGGCGGGGATGTTTTTCGGCTATCCAGCCGAGAACAAAAAATGTGGCGGTGACGCCGTAATAATCGAAAAGCTCCAGCAGGCGATCGGTGTTTTTTTCCACCCGCGCAGGAAGCTCGTCCCACTGCTCGAAATCTATATTCTCTTTGAGGTTTTCGACGACAAACCAATCCTCGAGATCAACCGTCAGAATATTCTTCATGGCTCCGGTTTACTCCCCCATCGATCGCCCGGTTATTTTTTTCGGACAGGTTTATAATGATAGCCGTAGTAGTCAAAATTGTAATGATACGGCAGCGTCTGGTTGAGATTATTAATCACCACACCGGCAATTTTGTCCTTTTGCGTGGCGAGTAAATCGCGCGCCCGCCGGACTATCTCTTTCTGTGTCGATCCCGCCTTGACAACCAGGACGGCCCCGTCAAGCTCCTCCAGAAGTATCATCGGGTCCATCACCGGGAGCAATGGCGGCGAATCGACCAGAATCAGGTCATAGTAAAATTTCATTTCTTCGATAATGCGATGTATCGCCGGACCGCTGAATAATTCCGACGGATTGGGCATCACCTTCCCCGCCGTAAGCAAATCGAGGTTGTCGATCGATGTTTTCTTGATCACATTGCGCGAGGCTATCCCCTTGGCCAGAATATCCGAAATACCGTTTTCAAGCGGCACCGAGAATAATTTATGCACCATCGGGCGGCGTAAATCGAAATCGATCAGCAGCGTTTTGCGATTTTTGAAACGGGCCGATGTCAATGCCATAAAAGCCGACACAATCGACTTCCCCTCGGCCAGCATCGACGATGTCACCAGCACTGCCTTCTTGCCGCCGTTGGGCGGGACGCCGTTGAGGTTGTAAAGCACGCGCCGAAACTCGGTCGACTCCGGCGATTCCGGATCGAAATAATCTATAATTGACAGGTTTTTGACGTTCTTGCTCAAATCAATCTCCTAAATGGTGCCCTTGCCGATAATGTCCGCAACCACATCGGCCAGCTTCGCATTGTATTCCTTTGACAAACCCAGCGCCCTTTTGGCCTTCTTCAAATCCTTGTTGATACCGAGCGCCTTTTCGAAAGAATCCATTCCTCTCTTCCAGCCGAATTTGGCCAGGTGCAAATAGCAGACACCAAGCTCATAATACAGATCGACGAAGTCGGGATTTTTGTCGATCTCCCGTTCAAGGAAATTGATACGCTCTTCGATATCGCTTTGCGAGAGCCAATCGGTATAAATCAGGAAACGGTTGAAATATATCGCCTTTTCCTGACGTTGTTTTTCCTTTTTCTCCTCGCGAACACCCTTGAATAAATAATACGACCGTTTCAGATCGCCGGATGACAGCGCCGCCATGGCGTCATTGTAACCGATGGTCTGATACTCGGGATTGATCAACAGCGCCTTTTTGAACAGATCAAGACAGCGCGCCGTCAGATCGGTCGACATGTCGAAATCTTCCTTGCGAATCGCATTGAGGATATAAGCCAGGGCCAGGTTAAAATAGGCATCGGCATAATAAACATTGCGCTTGATCGCCTCCTCGAATTCGATTACCGCCCGCTTGCAGGCGTTGGCCTCGAGAAACGCCTCGCCCAGCGCATTGCGGTAATCGGCATAGGCCGGCTTGATTTCGACCGCCTTGCGGCCGGCATTGGCGGCATCATCGGAGTGCCCCAGACAGTTTTCGGCCTGACACAGGTAAAAATACGACTCATGATAATCATGGCGAATTTTGGCGGCCGCTCGAAACAGGTTGCGGGCCTCGTTATACAACCTTTTATAGAACATCGCCGTCCCCAGATGAAACATCTGCTCGGCACTGCCCTTCTCCATAATTTCCTTATAGCTCCGAAGAAGATACTCCAGCTCCAATTTCTTTTCGCCGTGGGCCGATTTCACCATTTGCAGTATTTCTTCCTCGCTGACATCGTCGGCATGCGGCAGAATACTGGCGTCAAGCAGCTCTCCGTCAACAAACAAATTGGCCTTGATAACACCCAGTTTGACATCATTCGTGGTTTGTATCAAAAATTCCTTCTCTTCCTCGACTAAACGACTGTTAAGACAAAAAGCTTCCATGACACGACTCCTGGCTATTGGTCATTCTATTGCTTCCCGTTCCCGGGATTATAATACCCGCACCGACCGTAAAATTTCCCCCTTTATTATTCATCGCCTCCGGACAGCGCCTCATATAAAAATACCGCTGTCGAGGCCGCCCCCAGTATCGCCACGACATCGGTAAATGAACTTATTCCGAGAAAACCGCCGCTCTTCCGATCGACAACTATATTATCCTCGGAACGCACTATATACCGGCCCTTGACACCGGACTGTATATATTTCTCGAGATTTAATTTCAATGATTGGGTGTTTGACCCGTCTTTCGAAACAATCATCACCTTTTTCAGATTGGCATTTTCGGCCATCCCGCCCGCAAGCGCTATGGCATCGAGAATATCGGTATTGCTCTCCAGCGTATGCACCCCCGGTTCGTTGACCGCACCGGTGACATAAAATATACTCTTTGCCTGCGGCTGATCGCTCAGCGTCCGCGCCGGCAGTCCGGCCGGCGCCCGGGATATCTCGATCGTATCCCCCGGACGAATTTCCGGCAAAGTAAGAACATTGCCCGAGGCCACCGTCTCGGCCACATTGACCACCATGACGTCACCTGCCTGCTCCCCGCCGCGAATAATCATCACGCGGGTCAAATCGCCGGACTCGGTAATACCGCCCGCTTCATTGATAATCGTCCACAGATCGGGTATTTCTTCGAATGTGTATTTTCCGGGATTTAGTATGTGCCCCGTTATATAAACTTTTCGGGCGCCGTACTCGACCACCCGCACCACGGCCTGAGAAACCGCCTTGTTGTAACGCGACATCTGCTTGACAATTTCGCGTTCCAGTTCGGCCGTCGTCAATCCGGCCGCCTGTACCTCGCCGATTATATCCAGCGAAATTATACCGTCCTGCCGAACCCGCACATCGGCGTCGAGATTGTTGTCCTGCCAGAATCTTATCTCGAGAAGATCCTCCGGGCCGATGGCATATTCGCCCGCCGCCGTCAGCGGCAAAATAAGCGCCGCGAATATAAACCAGATCATCCTGCCGAATAAATTTATTCTCATAACCGCTTCAACTCCATTTTATTTTTGTCAGTTTCGCCGTCCATAGCACCTATATTTTAAAATCGGCTTTTATAAACCGCTATTTAGAATTAATCGCCGATCGAATACAAAAATCCGCCCCCCCGCGAACCGGTTATGCCTTGCGGTCGAACGCTGGATCATAAATTCGGGCGCAGTTGCGACCGTCCTCCTTGGCTTTCAAAAGCGCCATATCGGCCGAATGAACCAAATCACTGTCCGAATCGGCGTCCTCGGGATAAACCGCCCCGCCGATCGATACGGTGTAATCAAGCCGTTGATTCGACCATTCGATGCTCGATTTATCCGACGAGATGCGCCGCTCGATGCGTCCCATAAACAAACGCGTCTCATCGCGATTTGTTTCCGGCATCAGCAAACAGAATTCGTCGCCGCCGTAACGCGAAAGAACATCATTTTCCCGAACCGATTCCTGCAGGGTGCGGCCGAAAGACTTTATCAATTCGTCACCCGCCTGGTGACCGTATTTATCATTGACATATTTTAAATCATCGATATCGAATATAAGCAGCGCCAGGTGATGCTCATAACGTTTGGCCCGCTTCAACTCCTCGTTGATTCTCTTTTTGAAATACCGGTAATTATACATCCCGGTCAAACCGTCGGTGTATGACAGTTCCTCCGCCTTTTCGAAACGGCTGATATTTTCCACCAGCGGAAGCGCCTCTCTCTTGAATTTGTCGATCCGCTCCAGAACATTGTTGGGCCCTCTCCCCCGGCTGCTCCAGGCCAGCACCGCTTTTCTCCGGTTGGCCCACGGTATCGACATCATATAATTGACACTCTTGCCGTTCAAATTCTCGAGGCTTTCCTTCAGGGACTCATCGAGCCCGGGGCCACCCTTCAGATCAACCGGCGCATCGGCCTTCATTTTCTTTACGATCAAATCATAATTATCTTCTATAATCCGGTCGATCCCCTTGCCCATGTTCCAGCTGACCGTGAAAAGGGGCGGATCCTGACTGCCCGATTTGACATAAAATCCGAGCTTGGAAAAATTACAGTCCTTCTTGAGCATTTTTAATAGCTCCGGGATCAACTGCCGGCACTTGCGTATCTTCAAAAACTTCAGAATTTCATCGCCTGTTTTATTGTCTGCGACCGTAGCCGCTTTCTTCTTCTCGAGAGAATTGATCTTATTTTCATAGCGGGTAATTTTCTGCTCCTGAAGCCCGATATGATAGGCGGTGGACAGGTTAAAAGCCAGCGTCGTCGCCAGCAGGTTCAGAGATGGATTTTCGGGAGGAAGATCGGTCTTGATCAGATAGACACCGTACAGCCGATCCCGCAAAAAAACCGGGAAAAAATACTTGAGCTCCATCGCCCGCAACTGCTTCAAATAATCATCCGAAAGCAGCTTCCCCAGCTTCCCCACCGGGGTAACGCGATTGAATGATTTCAGACTATCCAGAAGCTCCTGCTTCAACCTGATCCGCAACCTGTCCTTATTGAGGCTCTTTATTCCGGAATAATAGTTCACTTCCAAGTTGGATCGATAATATCTTAAAAAGATAATCTTCTCGCAACTCAGGTGCTTTTTCAATATATTCGAGACACTCGCCGCAATTTCCTGAATCCTGCCCCGGTCGGAATTATTCCCCACCGCGGCCAGCAGATCATTAACCGCCGCCTCGTCGAGCAGAACGGTTCCGCCGGTTCTCCTGCCGCGCGTGAAAGCAATAATACCCAGCGCTATTACCAGGATGGTAAGGGCAATTATTAAGATTATCTCTATCATATACTTATATACGAATACCTACTTACATTTTAGTTACTGTGGAATATGCTGTCAATTAAAATATTACGATCTTTTATGCATACGACGGGCATAACGGAAACGAGCGCGGCGGGATACGAGCCCGTTTTTCCATAACAGCCGGAAAACGGACCACCATCCGACATGGGAATCCATGAGCGATTCCTCGAGCACAAGCCTTAGTTCGGAGATCGTATAGAAAGGATCATCGGCAACCGCGCCAAGAATCAACTTCTCCGCGCGCGATTCGCCGTTCCCCGCCGGAACCTTTTTTCTTTTGGCCGCAGGTCTGGCGGACGGCCCGGCCTCGGAAAACGACGGCAACTCCTCGATAGTCGTGCGGACGCTATTTACCGGGGCTTTTTTTTTTAATCCCGATTCATCGGGCGGACTTCCAAATGCGACCCGGGCGGCATCGACGCTGTCGAAAGCGTTGAGAATGTTGTCGAACTCAAGCAGTTCATATATCTCAAGCACATTGGGAACCATGTTGGCCAGCTTTATGTCGCCCTCATTGTCGCGGATCTCCTTGATGCGGGAGATAAATATCCCCCACCCCGCCGATGAAATATAATCGACACCGGCCAGATCAAGGATTATGCCGTATTGCCCGCGCTTGAGAAGTTTGTCAAGAACCTCCTCCAGTTGCGTGGCCGTCAGAGTATCTATGACGCCATCGACCCTGACAACCGACATATTGTCGTCGCGACCGCTTTCAGAAACCGATATTTTAATATTTTCCATATCTTCCATTCCGGATAATATATGAAAATGAAGAATAAACGCCCTTCTGGCAAGGTATTTTTAAACTGTTTTCGACTTTTTATGGGAAATTTTAATCGACCCGGCGCGTTTCGACCTCGGATACGTCCGTTTTTTCCTCATCTTCCGCACAAATCGTAATAAATGTGATATCGTCGGCCTGTGTGGCCAGCCCGCAATGGCGGTCGATATCGGATAAAACCAGCAGCGAAATTTCGCGGGGATCGGAATATTTGCCGTTGTAAACCCGATCGTTGAAAATATGTATCAGCCTTTCGAGCCCATACTTCTCCGAACTCCGGCTCATCGCCTCGGTAATACCGTCGGAATAAATAAACAGTTTATCCCCGGCCACCAGCTTCATGGAATGCTCTTCAAGCTTTTCCGCAAATGCGTTCTCCCCGGTCAGCGGTAAACCGAGCGGTACCCCAGGCGGATTCAACAGATGCACCTCGCCCGCTTTCCGGCTCAAATGTATCAGCGGGTTGTGACCGGCCGAGACAAAATTCAGCTTCTTTTTGCCGACATCATAGACGGCCATGAAAATCGTAATGAAAATCCCTGACGGGATATCGTTTTTTATATAATTATGCACATCGGTCAGAATTTCATGCGATGACCTCTTGCCCTTGGCCAGAATACGGATAACCGTCCTGAGCACCGACATGATCAGCGATGCCGGAATACCCTTACCGGCCACATCGGCCACCAGGAAACAGAAATTATTTTCATCGATACGGAAGACATCATACAAATCGCCGCTGATTCGCGAAGCCGCACGGTAGAACGCATCCAGCTTCAGCCCCGGAATATTCGGCAAATCCTCGGGCAGCAGAGTTTTCTGAATCTGCCCCGCCACCTCGATCTCCTTGGCGACTCTCTCCCTCTCGATAATATTCTTGCGGTCACGGCGGAGCCGGCTCATCATTTCGTTGAGCGCCTTGGAAATCTCAAAATACTCCTCCACTCCCTCAAGCGGAAGCTCGGTCTCGATATCCCCGGAACTGAATTTCCGGACCCTCTCGGTAATTCGGACTATGGGGCTCACGAAATAACTCGAAAGAAGATATATCCCGCCGATTCCGAATGCCAGACCGATGATGGTCAATAATATGATCTTACGCCATTCCCGCGTCAGCTGTTCGGCCAGCCGACGGTCGGTGTATGATATATGCACCAGACCCACCGGCCGCTCGCCGCTGACGATGGAGCTGGTCAGATGCAACAGGTTCCCCTCACCGGTTTCATACTTCTGCGGCGTGCCCAGGTCGGTTACCGAGATATCGGGCGGCGGTTCATAAACGCGGTGGAGGTTGCGGATATCACGGGAATCGGCCAGGATCAAGCCGAGCGTATCGGTCAGGATAACCATGTCCAGCTCCGGGTTGGCCCGGAGATAACTTCTCGCCAGTTCGTCGAACTCGACATCGGAACGCCGATTGAGAATATACCCCCCGGCCTGATCGGCAATCGTCTTGGAAAGCGAAGCTATTTTATCATGCAGATGCTGTTGAAAATTGCGCGTCGTGCGGCTGTCTATAAAAAGATATGAACCGGCGATTATAATCAGCATGATAAGAAAGGTGTAAACCGAAAATTTCACCCTGATGGTAAACATCCGGCCCATAAAAAGCCGCGCCTTTTCGGGCTGATGCGAAATCAGCTTGGTCATGCGAAGTTCATTGAAACCGGGCGTGGAGAGATATTCCACCGAATCCATGATCTTGTTTATCATGTAAAATCCGAGCCCCCCCTTGCGCCCCGACTCGACCAGTTTTTTGAGATCGAGCCGCCCGGCGCCGTCGGGTTGGAATGAGCGGCCGTTATCCATCAACGAGAAAACGATGCGTTTCCTGAATACGACCATGCGTATTCGCACCGTCCCCTTTTCATACAGATAGGCGTGACGGATGATATTGGTCACACCTTCCTCCATAGCCAGGATTACGGCGCTGATATCCTTGCGCGACATACCGGCGTTGACACAGGTCTCGCGAACCATATCCTGTATGGCCGGAAGAGAACTCTCGGACGCCTGATACTCGGCGTTTATCTCGCGGACAGGTTTTCTGAACATTGTACCAAATTAAGCTTTATCGAGAGTAATTACAACTAAAATTGATCCGGCCGTCGGCCTGAGGTAATTATTCTTCGGATTGTAAACGGAGCCTGGCCTGTGTGATATTGTTGAGGGTTTGTTCATTACCCGGATAATACTCCAGCACCTCCTGCCAGAGCTCGATGGCCTGCTCATATTCGCCGTTGCGATAATACTCAAGAGCGTTGAGATATATTTTCCAGACCTTCTCGTCTTTTTCCAGTTCGTCCTGACCGGTCGGCCGCTGGCGCAGGGTGTTGATTTTGCTCAAATATTCATTGGCGACCACGTTCCCCGGCGACAGTGACAGCGCCCGGTTGAATTTCGCCTCGGCCGTCGAAAGGCGCCCGAGATAAAAGGCTTCGACACCCCCGCTGATCAACTGGGCCAGGCTGATCGCCTCGCCCACGCGGCCGATCAACTCCTTGACAGTCACATCATCGGGTGACAATAACAGAATTTTGTCATAGGCCGTTACCGCATCGGATAACCGGCCCTCTTTTTCGGCCTTCTCCGCAATATCGAGAAGGCTGACAATACTGCTGTCGATCCCGGCTTTGATATTTTTTCCAAGTAAATCGAATCTTCGATCGTCGGTATCGATCCTGCCGGCCAAAACGACTATACCCTGGGCCGACCGGTAATCCCCGCTCCGGAAGAGTTCTTTCGCCTGCACGTAATAACCGTCCATTATCGACTGTTGCAACATTTCCTCGGTAACGACATCTTTCTCCTTCATAACCGATTCCATCCGCAGTGTATTTATCCGGTCGATTCTGCCGGTGATAAAGGCATCGCTTTCACGATAGGCCAGCGCCCGGTTATAATAGACAAACGACGAGTCGAAATTATTCTGTTCATAATACCGGTCCCCGAGAGCCTTATAATGGTCGAACTGGCGGCGGCGTTCGTTCATAATCAGATGACTGCCGCGCGCGTCCTGAAGGTCCCTGTCCCGCTGTGTCTTTTCCGTTACCGTCATCCCGAATTTAATCGACAGACCGAAACGGTGCGAATCGGAAATACCGTCCATGATCTTGTACGCGTAATCGAAACGCATCCGCCCGAACAGCACGCCCAGCCCGAATGAAAGATTGTCGCGGTCGTAGCCGACCCGCACATCCATTCGCTCGCGGTAATTTGTTTCCAAACCGGTGTGCAATTTAATCGACCGCCCCTCGGTCTTTTCGAGACCGAGATTAAAATTATGCGTCAGTTCGTCGAACAGCCCGATATCCTTGATACCGATACCGGCCAGCACTGTCAACGGTACCGTTTCTTCCTCTTCCAGCAGTTTGAGTTGCGGCGAGATTATATCCTGAAGCAGTAACCCGACCGAAATATTGCGATAGAGTGGGCGATACAGCGATACATCCAGCCCGACTCCGTACGTCGTATTATTATCCATCGACTGATTGACAATTTTAAGCGCCGCCCCGGCCGAAAAATCGCCGCCGACATCGCGTCCGTAGGCCAGCATCATCTGCGCTATATAATAATCGAAGTCGCCGTATTCGTTCCAGTCGACACGTTTGACAATATCCCCGGTTCCCAGCCGCATCAGCGAAATACCGAATCCGCCCAGTTTCCGGTGCGGATACACATAACCGGCCACATCATAAATGGTACCTTCAAAAAGCGAGGCATGCATGAAGTTGAATTCCTGCTCCTCGAGCCGTCCCAGCGCCGCCTGGTTCCAGAAAACGGCCGAGGCGTCATCGGCCATACCGACCAAACCTCCGCCCATACCGAGCGCACGAACACCGGACCCGATCGAGAACTGCGATTCCCGCCCGCCGTCCGCCGCCGCGGCCGTGACGGTCATTAGCAGAACCAGCAGAATGGCCGACATATATGTCTTTATCGGTAATTTCATTTCATCACAGCCACTTTCAATTTGACCGATTCATCGCTGTAATCCGGTTTGAATACCATAACATAAATCCCGTTCAGTACCGTCTCGCCCTCGCCGTTGGCGCCGTCCCAGCTGACATAATTCTGTCCCTGCAAGCCGCCGTTTGTCCCGGCCCGCATCGTCGTCTCGTAAACTTTTTCTCCAGTCAGGGTATAAATCGTCATCTCGACATCGGCTTCCCGTTCGAGTATATAGGCCAGTTCGGCCGGCCCCTCGTCCGGGTTGAAGGGATTATTTCTGACAATCAACGAATTGCCGAGCTCCGCCACCGCGACCGCAAAATTGCCCGCCAGCCGGAAGCTGTCGGTCAGCTTACCGCGCACCTGGACCGACTGGTTCTGTCGCGGTCCGGCCGCAAATACGGCCCTGATGTCACGGCTGTCAATCGACATGCTGAAACCGCCGATGGAAATATCATCGATAAAACCGGCCCGGAAAATAATCGTGTCTTCGACCCCGGGATACAATTCATAATCGATGAAATCCATATACAGCAGATTGTCGTCACGTTCGCCGACCGCCACCCGTTCATCGCCCGCAAAAAATCCGCAATCCTCCGCCGCCAGAATCAAATCGGGCGAGATCAATGCCCCGTCACGGTCGGTGACCCGTATTATTATTTCTCTCAGTTCAATAACATTAAGGCTGTTTTCGGTGTTGTTGAGCAACTCGAGACGGAAAAGGTCGCGGCTGGTACCCTCGATAATCAACGGTGACTGACCGATCACCCCGTTCACCACCAACTCGGCAAAACCGGGTTCGACACTTATAACAAAAAATTCCGAAACCATGTTAACAAGGGCCGGCAATCCGGTATTGAGATCGATCGGCGGATTCGTAATTTTCAACCGCATCTCCGCCGTCACCGTCTCGGAGGGAGCCGTCAGATCAAAGACAACAGCGCTGTCGATCTCGACTGTCGCGGCCGATGAATCCGGAATCCCGAAATCAATCCCGCCCGTCAAAAGCGAAATTTCACCCGGCCCGGCCTCGGCCTCGCCGCTGTTTTCCAGCCCGACAACCACCCGGAACGGCTGCTCGAGATCGACCACCCCGTCAAAAGCATCGGGAAGACTGTAGCTCAGATTTATCTCCGCCGGCGACTGCACCACCAGCGCCACCGTGTTATCCTCGGCCGGCATCACCGCCGCACCGTCGGCCTTGATAACCGCCCGGTAAATAATAATCGGCGTCGAGTGATCCGGTGCGTTCAATGTCACCTCGAATGAAACCGTGTCTTTTGCCGGAAGCATCAGGTCATCGAGTTCGGCATAAATCTGTATTCCATCCTCGGATTTTATCAACAGCGACGCGTTAGCGACATCGGTTTCGGACATGTTTTCGACATCCACCGCGATCGTAAATTCCTGCTCCCGATTGACAAAGGGCGGATTAAATGTGATCGGCTCGGATGATAATATCCTGATCCGAGGCAGATCGGCCACCTGTATTGTTTCGCCCTCGATCGTCAATATATCCGTCCTCGGTTCATACAACTCGAACCCCTCGATTACCAGCTCCGGCGTCAGCGTCTCGTTTATCAGGCTGTCCGGTATATAAATCTCCCGCGTGATAACATGGTTCACTCCCGGCGTCAACAGGTACGAATCAAGCAGACAAGCATCGCTGACAAACGCCCCGTCCAGATTCATCGACAGCCGTGACCGACACGGATCAAGACGGATCGTCGACAGACCATCCAGAATAATATCGAATTCGAAAACCTGCGCCGCCCCCGCACCGACCACCGTCGGTGCCAGCGAGCCGGATCCATAGGCCACGTCGGCAGGAAACACGACGAAGAGAGAATCAAAATTTTCCACCATCGGGAACGTGAAATGGTCGTCCGGAAGATTGACATATCCTTCGAATCTCAACGATCGATATCCTTCGCCCATATCGTCCAGGTAGTTAAAATCCCATATATTCAGATCATACAGCATCACATTCAGTATATTTCCGTCAAGCGAGTAACCGTCTCGTTCCGGGAACAACTTCCGCCACTTCTCGTCCGACTCGATCTGAATGCCCACCTTGAAACGCGCGCCCGAAAAATCGACATCATCAGGCAGGCGAATTTGAAAACTCATGGAGTCAAGCGTCGATGGCGACAGTATCGTATCGACATCGAGCGAATGCTCGACATATTCGACCGCCAGCTCCTGTACAATTTTGACGGGAGAGGTCACCATCGTCCGCACCGTCACCGTGTCGCCCTCGTATAAATAATCCGCGTCCATGATTATAACAATGGTATCCTCCGGGATCATCTCCAGCTCCCGGGTATCGAGATAGGCCCTGAATTTCAGGGCCTCGCCCGGCGCCACCGGGCTTATCGAAACATCATAGGCGCAAGCCTCGACACATGATGCGAAATACGAGGTGTACGTTATCGGCTCCAGCGGCGTCAGGTTGCCGCTGTTATCCGCAAAGGCGCTGAATCCGATCAACTGCCCGATATATATTTCTTCCATCAGATGATGAGGATACATCTGGAAAACTATGCCGTTGAAAATGACCGCGACATTGTTCGAAATTATATCGCCGGACGAACAGGAAACAATATCATCGCCGCTGTTTCCAGTATAGACCATATTTATTGCCGCCAGGTCGGCGACACCATCGACAAAATCATCCGCCCCGTCGATAACCGGCGGTTCGAGCACACCATCGCCTGTAATAAGCGTCACCGGCGCCTGCGAGGCATCGAAATCAATCTTGACATTTCCATATTTATCGGTCGCGGTGATCGATGCCGGCCCCCTCAGCGCGTTCCCGAGAAATTGCGTTTCGTGTATATCGAGAATCAACTCACTCAATTCGGCCGGTAAAACCTCGAACGCGATATCATGTTCGACCTCGTTAAACGAGGCCCGCAACAGGGCGTTGCCGGTCGCAAAAATATACTGGTCGGCCTCGCCCGAACCGTCCTGCACCACGATGCTGTTGACTATCGGTTCGAAACCGCCCGGCGACACGCCGCCCTCGATCAGCGTGACAGTAACCAGACCATTCGCCGGGTTACCGTCACCGTCCACCGCATCGACGACATGAACCGTCAACGGGCTTCCCGCCCTGACCGTATTTTCATACTCGAGATCGAAATCCGCAATCATCCCGCCGCCGACCATAATCGATACCGCCGGGCTGACAATCGCACCGTCGGTCACAGACAGCGTCTGCGGCCCGATCGTTCTGAATATGAAATTTACACCGTCGAATGTATGCCGTCCGGCATCGGCTTCGGTGAATATATATGGGTTGTCTTCGTTTATTGTCAAAGTCGCCGAGGGATCACTCGACATAAAGTATACCGAGCCCCGATAATCGGTCTTGAGATTTTCGAAAGCATCATAAGCGGTCACTGCCACCGGCGACGGGAATCCCGCATCGGACTCCACCGCCAATGGATATTCTTCGATTTCGAGACGTTCAAGCTCACCCGGCAAAACCGTGATCAAACCGGACTCGGCGAAAAGATCGCCATAGGCGGCAACAACCTTCCCCGTCCCGACCGTCGTCGCAAAAAGATTCCCGTTCGCAATAATACCGATATCATCATACTGTTCGGAGAGCGACCATTGATACTCGAGATCGGGGATTACATTGCCGAAACGATCGGTCGCGACAGCCTCGAAAAGCTGACTGGATCCGGCCGTCATACTCAACGATGTATCGGGATATAAATTCAATGCCGTCGGCGCATCCGGCAAAATCTCGAATGGCGTCGATAAACTCGGCCCTGCCAGAACACTGAACCACCGGCTGAATGTGAGACCGGCGATTTGATATGATCCGGACATCTCCGGGTTTCTGATGGAATAAAATGTGAGGCTCACCACCGTTCCGGCCGGCGGCGTCTTGGTCCATTTGAAAAACAGGCTGATGGTGCGACCGTAAACAAACGCGCAGCATATTTCCAAATCGGCGCCGGAATAATCATCGGAATATTCTATATCGGTTATCTGCCCCGGATAAAAATCATTCGGAAAAAGAAACGACATCCCGCCCAGCTTGTTTATTCCACATCCCGGCAACGTGACATCGATAGTGTAAACCGCCATGCTGTCCACAACAGCCGGTTCGGGAGTCACTATTATCGGCATATCTTCATGACATTTCTCGGCCGCCAGCTTGCCGGAAAATTCGCCGTTGTCACCCCAGAAGTTCATCTCCTGAAGCGAATCAGGAAGGCCATACTCGATTTCGACCGCATTTGTCGCCGACGGGAGAATGACAACCAGCGAAATAAGGATAAATAATATGCTCTTTGTCTTATTCATAACATCTACAATACCCCGAATATGAGCAAAGCAGATGCCCTTTTAGGACAATAGAAGCGTATTTTTTGGGATAAATTTCCAGCCCCGAAATCGGATAGAAATTATACTGTAAACATCATATCGACAATGACTTGCGAATTTAATTTATTTTCGGATTTAATTGCCGAACAGGGCGGTAAAAATCGCAAAATAAGAAAGTCGTCTTTTTTAATATTGCGGGCGCATAATTTTGCGCACTGTATGCATAATTGTGCAGTTGTTACTTTTTGAGCTTCGCCGCCCGCCTTTCGGCCGACAGAACCGTGTTGGCCAATAACATCGTAATCGTCATCGGTCCGACCCCGCCCGGAACCGGCGTGATATAAGATGCTTTCTTACTGCAGGCCTCAAAATCGACATCCCCGGCGAGACGGTATCCTTTCTCTTTCGAATCATCCGGAATCCGGTTGATACCGACATCGATTATAACCGCCCCCTCCTTAACCATATCCGCCTTGACAAACTCGGCGCGACCGATGGCCGCGATTACTATATCCGCCCGGCGGCAGACACTCTCGATATCGGCTGTTCGCGAATGACAAAAAGTGACAGTCGCATTGGCCATCGCCGCTTTCTGGAGCAGCATCGCACCGACCGGTTTGCCGACTATATTCGAACGACCGAGCACGACCACCTCTTTGCCCGACGGATCGATATCGTACCGCCGCAGAAGTTCCACTATACCGTATGGTGTGCAGGAAAGAAAAGCCGGATGCCCCAGAAGCATCATCCCCACATTATGCGGATGAAAACCATCGACATCCTTGGCCGGATCGATCAACAGAGTAATCGTCATCTCATCGATATGATCCGGCAACGGCAACTGCACCAGTATGCCGTCGATATCCTCACGTTTGTTGAGTTCATCGACAATACCGGTCAATTCATCCCGGGTGATATCGGCCGGCCGCCTTATCACCTCGGAGTAAATACCGATTTTTTCACACGCTTTGGCCTTGCTTCGAACATATATCTGCGAGGCCGGATCCTCTCCGACCAGAACCGCCGCCAATCCGGGAGTGACCCCCGACGGCTTTAACTTCTCCACGCGCAGTTTAAGCTCGGTCTTTATTTCTTTCGCCGTCTTCTTGCCATCGATCAGCTTTGCTTCCATAGCTCCCTCACTCTTCCATATTTTCATCGGTCCCGCCATAATCGAGCTTGAAACGCTCGATCGACTCGGCCGCGCCGTCCGCCGTGCTGATGGTCAGCAGAACACCGCTGATTTTGATATCATCCTTGGCACAGGAAAATCGCTTCGGCATACCGGTCAGGAACCTGTCGAGCGATGGAACCTTGGCCATACCGATTATCGAATCATGCGGCCCGGTCATACCGGCATCGCTGATAAACGCCGTCCCCCGCTCGGAAACCGTTTCATCGGCCGTCTGAACATGGGTGTGCGTCCCGATAATCGCCGATACCCGCCCATCGAGATAATAGGCCAGCGCCTGTTTCTCCGACGTTACCTCGGCATGAAAATCGATAATGACAATATCAGTCGATTCTCTGATTATGGCAAGTTCCTTATCGGCCACCCTGAAAGGACAGTCGATATCTTTCATGTAAGTTCGTCCCTGCAGATTCAGGACACCGATTTTAACTCCGTCCGCTTCGCCGACATAATGTCCCTTCCCCGGGCACCCGGGCGGGAAATTGGCCGGCCGGATCAGTTTGGGCTGCTCGTCCAGATATTTTTGGATATCCATCCGGTCCCAGATATGATTGCCCGAGGTCTGACAATCGACACCGTAGGAAAAAATCTTCCGCGACATCTCCGGCGTGATGCCGAAACCGCCGGCGGCGTTTTCGATATTGGCGATAACATAATCGACCTCGTGCTTCTCCCGCAGTGATTTGCACATCTGCGACAGAACGAAGCGCCCCGGTTTGCCGACCAGGTCGGCAAAAAACATAACTTTTATATGCGATTTCATAACACCTACTTGGCGTACTCAGTCGCCCGTGACTCCCTGATCACCGTTACCTTAATCTGACCGGGATATTCCATCTCCTGCTCGATTTTCTTGGCCAGGTCACCGGCCAGAATGGATGCGGCCAGGTCGTCGACCGTCTCACACTCCACAATCACCCGCACCTCGCGACCCGCCTGGATGGCAAACGCTTTTGCCACACCCTTGAAGGAATCGGCCAGTTCCTCGAGTTTTTCCAGTCGTTTAATATAAGCCTCGAGCGGCTCTCTTCTCGCTCCCGGCCGCGCCCCGGATATCGCATCGGCCGCCTGCACCAGCACCGAATACGGCGTCTCCTGCGGCACGTCGCCGTGATGCGACATTACGGCGTTAATAACCACCGGGTTCTCATTGTAACGAGCCAGGAAATTGCCGCCGATTTCGGTGTGCGTTCCCTCGGTCTCTCTGTCGATCGCCTTGCCGATATCATGCAGCAGCGCCGCGCGCTTGGCAAGATTCGGATCGAGATCGAGCTCGGCCGCCATCAATCCGGCCAGTATCGCAACTTCCTTCGAATGCTGCAACACATTCTGGCCGTATGAACTTCTATAATTGAGTTTCCCCAGAAGTTTTATGATATCCAGGTGAAGTCCCTGCACGCCGACATCGAAACAGGTCTGCTCGCCGATTTCACGAACAATCATCTCCATCTCTTTTTCGGTCTTGGTTACCACCTCTTCGATACGGGTGGGATGGATACGACCGTCGGCGATTAGTTTCTCCAGCGACATCCTCGCAATCTCGCGCCGAATCGGATCGTAGCCCGAAAGTATCACCGCCTCCGGCGTATCATCGACAATCACATCGATACCGGTCGCCGTCTCGAACGAGCGAATATTACGACCCTCGCGGCCGATAATGCGCCCCTTCATCTCTTCATTGGGGAGATTAACCACGGAGACGGTCGATTCGACCACATGATCCGCGGCACAGCGGTAAACCGCCTGTATGATAATTTCTTTGGCCTCCTTGTCGGCATTGCGCTCGGCGGTATCCTTGATATCCTTGACCATAGCGGCCGCCTCGATTTTAGCCTCATTGATAAGATTTTCCTTGAGTTCCTTCTTGGCCTCTTCCGAGGTCATCCCGGCAATACGTTCCAGCTTCTCGTTCTGGGCGCTCAATGCCTTTTCGAGCTCCTGCTCCCTGAGTGTAATACCCTTCTCGCGCCCGCCCAGGGTTCTTTCGCGGTACTGAAGATCCTTGTCTCTCTTGGCCAGGCCATCCAGCTTGCGATCGACATCGTTTTCTTTATCCCCAAGCCTTCGCTCGGTTTTCTGGATTTCGTTTCTTTTATTCTGAAGCTCCCGCTCGTAATTGGACTTGACTCCATACCATTCTTCCTTGGCCTCGAGCAACGCCTCTTTTTTCTTTATCTCCGCTTCCTTCTCAGCTTCGACAATCATTCTTTTTGCGGTTTCTTCCGCCCCGCTGATTTTCCTGTCGCCGATACGGCGCAGGATCAACCAGGCGATCCCAAAACCGACGATTGCCGCAACCACCGAAATAAGCACTGTTAATGCGATTTCGTTCATTGGTCCTCCTCGCTCCCGGATAAATTCAGGAGCTATCTATTTAAAAAGAATAATGATAGGAAAAAGAGATACAATGAATGAAGAAAGATAATCTTAATCGGAATCACCCAGAGTGCTGTCGAGCAACTCCAGTAGATTTTTCGCCTTGGATTCGGTCTCGGTCAATTCACCCTCGTTTTTGTCTTTTAACTCAAGCAGTTCACCGGCAAAATTCAACGCCGTCAGCACGGCTATTTTCTGCGGCGACCTGTTTTTCGAACGGAGGGCAATCTCACGCATATTTTTATCGACATACTCGGCCACCCGAAGAATATAATCGGGATCGGAATGACCGCGTATGGGATATTCCTCACCAAATATCACAACTTTTACGACCTGCTTTTTATCGGATAAATCAGGCATCTGGAATAATTATCCTCTGATTCAATAATCTCTTCTTTTTTATCATTAAATAATTTCTGTCAAATCGCTTATCCAAAAATTAAAAATATCAATTTCCTTTGTCAAGAACATAAAATCATTAGAATTGTTCAAGCGTGTTCAGCTTGTCGAGAATATTGCCGAGCTTGCTCTTCATCTTCTCCGTCTTTTCCATATCGTCTTTTTCGATCTCGGCCAGCTTCGATTCGGCCTGGGACATCTTTGTTCTCAACTCGGAATTTTCTTCCTTAAGATTTTTATTTTCACCGGTCAGCTTCTCTATCAATGAAACCGCCCTGGTAATTTTTTCTTCAAGTTTTTCCAGCGTATCCATCCAGCTTCAACCTTCTCTAATTTCTACGTTATAGCATTTCTTTAAATGGTCGGCTATTTTGCCATGCAAGGCAATAACTTCCTTGTTTTTAAGACTACCTTTTTCCGATCGGTAGGTCATGGCAAAGGCCAGGGATTTTTTCCCTTCCGGAACCTGTTTCCCTCGATACAAATCGAAGATCCGAACATCTTCCAGAAGCTTTCCGCCCACTTTTCGTATCTCCGCCATAATATCGCCCGCCCGGATATCGTCGTCAACCAAAATCGCCATATCTTTCGGGGAGGCGGGAAAACGCGGCAATATTTTGTAATTTATATTTTCGTCCCGCAACTCAATAAGAGTCGCAAAATCAAGCAGGGCCACAAAAACCTGCTGCTTAATTTCGAACGCCCGGGCAATGTCGGGATCGATAATTCCGGCCGGCCCCAAAACCGTGTCGCCGCACTTCAGATCGAATGACATTCCCTTCATAAAAGGCGGCTTGTCCGAAGCGACAAACTCGGGAGCAGACAGCCGGCATCCCTTCGCCAGCATATCGACGGCGCCCTTCAAATCATAAAATTCGAAATTTCTCGGCTTCTTATACCAGTCGCCCTCGGCCTCGCCGGTAACGGCCAGACCAAGTTGCTCCGCCTCTTCGGGATGATGCGGCCCGGGCAGAAAACCCTTGCCCAGCTCGAAAAGCTGAAGGCTGACATTGCGCCGTGATATATTATGCGAAACCGATTTCAATATCGAATATATGACATTGTTCTGCATCACCGAAAGATCTTCGGCAATCGGATTCAAAATTTTCAACTGAGGACTGTCACCGCTCACTTTGGACAACAACTCGGCGTCGGCCAGACCGGAACTGTAACTCTCGTCAAAACCCTGCGAGGTCATCACCCGCCGGACATCCGACCGGAACTGATCGTCCCTGCGAGTCGCCGCCACCAACGGTCCCGAATTTCTCTCCACAAAAGGTATCGAATCATACCCCTCGATCCGAATAATCTCCTCGATCAGATCGACTTCACGGGTCACATCGGGCGCATGAGTCGGCGCCGAGACTTTAAGTATCTCTTTATCTGCAACGTCATACTCCAAGTCTTGCAATATCTTAATCATTCGCTCTCTGGGGATATCGGTGCCGAGGAAGGAGTTGACACGGTCCGGGCGAAGCTCTATTTCCGCCCGCTTGATTTTATTGGGATAGCAGTCCACCACGCCGGAAAGCACTTCGCCGCCGGCATATTTCTGCATCAGATAAGCGGCCCGGTCGATAGCGTCGAGAACCACATTGGGATCGGCGCCCTTCTCGAATCGAATCGATGACTCCGAATTCAACGCCAATTTGATCCGGCTGCGGCGAATGGTGATGTTGTCGAAATAAGCCGACTCGAGCAGAATATTGGTTGTCGTGTCGGATACCTCTGTATCCAGACCACCCATCACTCCGGCCGCCGCGACACCTTTTTCACCGTCGGTAATCAACAAAATATGCGGATCGAGGATATGTTCCTTGCCGTCAAGGGTCGAAAACTTCTCCCCCTCCGCGGCCCGCCGTACCAGGATTTCCTTGCGGTCGAAAAGGTCATAGTCGAAAGCATGAAGCGGGTGGCCGTATTCCATCATCACCAGATTAGTGATATCGACCACATTCGAAATCGGCCTGATACCGCACAAAATCAGCTTGCGCTTTATCCACCACGGCGAGGGACCGATCTTTACATTTTTTATTACACGAGCGGCATAGCGCGGACAGGCATCGGTATCGTCGATGGAGACTTTTATATAATCGGCCGCCTTCTCCGCCGTCTCGGTCAATTCGAATTCGGGCTTTTTCAGTTTGGTCCCGGCCAGACAGGCGCTGTCGCGGGCCACCCCGATAGCCGACATCATATCGGGTCGATTGGGCGTCAAATCGAGCTTTATCACCGGATCGTCGAGCTTGAAATAATCAAGCGCCGGTCGGCCGATCTCGGCCTCGTCGTCAAGAACGATTATGCCGCTGTGATCCTCGCTTATACCCAGCTCCTGTTCCGAACAGATCATCCCGAATGATTCCACGCCGCGAAGTTTGGCCTTCTTGATTTTCATACCGTCTTTGAGTTCCGCCCCCACTTTGGCCAGGACTATTTTCTGACCCGCGGCCGCATTGGGCGCCCCGCAGACCACCTGCAACTTCTCGTCGCCGCTGTCCACAACCGCCCTGCGGAGATGATCGGATCCCTCGACCGGCTCCAGCTCCACTATCTGCCCGATACAAACATTATCGAAAGTGGAACCGAACAAATTCTCGACTTCCGCCTCCGCCCCGCTGAGCGTCAGGCGGTCGGCCAGCTCTTCGGCCGCCCACGGAACATCGGCCAATTCTTTTATCCAGCTGTATGGAACCTGCATTACATGAACTGCCTTATAAAGCGAATATCATTTTCGTAAAATAATCTTATATCATTGATACCGTACTTAAGCATGGCGACACGCTCGACACCGATACCGAAAGCATAACCGCTGTATTTTTCGGGATCGATTTTGGCCATCTTCAATACGTTGGGATCGATCATCCCGGCCCCCAGAATCTCGAGCCAGCCGGCATATTTGCAAAGCTGACAGCCCTTGCCGCCGCAGAGAAAACAGGAAATATCGACCTCGACCGACGGCTCGGTAAAGGGAAAATAACTGGGCCGGAAACGGAGGCTCAATCCCTCGCCGAAGAAATCACGACAGAAAGCAACCAGCACACCCTTAAGGTCGGCCATGGTGACACCCTCGTCGACCAGAAAACCGTCAACCTGGTGAAAAACGCAGTATGCCCGCGTGGATATTTCTTCGTTGCGATATGTTTTACCCGGCGTGATGACTTTCACCGGAAGCTTGCAGTTTTCGAGGACCCGCGCCTGAACCGGCGTCGTATGCGTCCGCAAGACCAAATTGTCACCCTCGACATAAAATGTATCCTGCATGTCGCGGGCCGGGTGATCGGGCGGAAAATTGAGCGCCTCGAAATTATAATAATCAGTCTCGACCTCCGGTCCCCTCTCGATGGCAAACCCCATACCGTGAAAAGCGCGGCACATATCATCGATCACCTGTGTGATGGGATGAATGGCCCCGAGACGGCTGGCGATTCCCGGAAGGGTGGGGTCGATTCCGGCTTTGACGCCGAAGACCTTGAATTTTTGTTGCGCCTGTTTGATTTCCTGATCGAGATATACTTTCAGTTTATTGGCGGCGGCGCCGGTCGCCTTTCTTTGATCGATGGGGAGATCTTTCAAAGACTTCAGAACGGACGTAATTACACCCTTACGACCCAGATATTTTATTTGAATATTGTTGAGGTCGTCATTGGATGTGGCCGAAGCGATGGATGCCATGGCTTCGGCTTTGATGGCATCTAAATCCCTTATCCCGGACATTGCCAGCCTCGAGATCAGCTGGCCTTGGCCATTTCCACCAGGCGGCCGAAAGTGGCGTTATCGCGGGCGGCGATATCCGCCAGGGCCTTGCGGTCAAGCGTCACGCCGGCCTTCTTCAGACCGTTGATGAAAGTGGAATAATTGAGTCCATGCTGCTTCGTGGCGGCCGAAATCCGGACAATCCAGAGGCGGCGGAAATTGCGTTTTTTCACGCGGCGGTCTCGGTAGGCATAGCCCATCCCCTTGTGAACCGTCTCGAGAGCCGTCCGGTACAAACGTGACCGGGCCCCGTAATTTCCACGGGCTCTTTTCAGAACCTTTTTATGTCTTCTATGCGCGGCAACATTATTCTTAGCGCGTGGCATTTTCCAACTCCTGCTTCAAGTAATTATCAGTCAATATTAATAAGGAATCATTTTCTTGACACGAGCCGCGTCAACGTCATTGACCAAGCCGGACTTTCTCAGATTCCTTTTCCGCTTCGGTGACTTCTTGGTCAGAATATGCGAATGATAAGCCTTTTTCCGCTTAATCTTTCCCGTGGCCGTCTTCTTGAACCGTTTGGCTGCCGACCGGCTGGTTTTGATCTTTGGCATCTTCCGTCCTTTTCTGTTTTGCTTTCGGACCCGCTAATTTCGGGTTAAGAACCATCGTCAGTCGGCGACCTTCCAACTTCGGTTCCTGTCCAATTGTGCATATCTCTTGTAATTCTTCGACAACTCTGTCTAAAATTTTTCTCCCCAGTTCGATACGGGCCATCTCACGCCCCGTAAACATAACAAAAACTTTGACCTTGCTTCCCTGCTCAAGAAACTCTCGAACATGCCGGGTTTTGAACTGATAATCATGTTCATCCGTTTTGGGACGATAACGCATTGCCCGCATCTGAACCGTATGCTGTTTCTTCTTGGCCTGTTTGGCCTTCTTTGCCTGCTGATACTTGAACTTACCGTAATCCATTATCCGGCACACCGGAGGTTTACTGGTCGCTGAAATCTCAACCAAATCAAGATTCGCGGCACGCGCCCGGGCAAGCGCTTCGTTTACAGGCAATATCCCTACTTGCTCGCCATTCTGGTCGATCACTCTTATCGGGGAAACAGTTATTCGGTCGTTCACCCGTACCCGGTCTGTCTTCTTCTTTATATTATCCTCCCTTTATGATAATTTCGACTTTATCGCCTTGTCATTCTTTTCGGACTTCAAAATTTCAATCAGCTCCGCAAGCTTATACGAACCGACATCACCCTTACCCTGGAGCCGGACCGAAACCATTCCGCTCTCTTTCTCTTTGGCTCCTATTATAAGCATATACGGGACTTTCTGCAACTCCGATTCTCGAATCTTATGCCCGATTTTTTCCGACCGCGAATCAAGCTCCGCCCGGAATCCGTTCTCCTTGAGAGTCTCCACGATGCCGGCCCCGTAATCATTGAAATCGTCGGTGATCGGCAATACCCGGGCCTGAATCGGCGCCAGCCAGAGCGGGAACTTCCCGGCATAATGCTCGATCAAAACGCCGAAAAAGCGCTCAATCGAACCCAGCAGGGCGCGGTGAATCATAAACGGCCGCTTCATCTGGCCGTCCTTGTCGGCATAAGTCATATCGAAACGTTCGGGCAGGCTGAAATCGAACTGGATGGTCGAACACTGCCAGCTCCGCCCAAGAGCATCCTTAATCTTTATATCTATTTTCGGGCCGTAGAACGCTCCACCGCCCTCATCGACCGAATATTTCAACTTCAAAATATCAAGCGCCCGGCGCAAACCGTTTTCGGCTTTCTCCCAGTCGGCCTCCTCACCGATTGCCTTGGCCGGCCGGGTGGACAGATAAATATCATATTCCTTGAACTCGAACGGGTCCAGAATATGCAGACAGAACTTGATCAGCCAGACCAGCTCGTCTTCCATTCCCTCCGGCGACACAAAATGATGGGCGTCATCCTGGGTGAAACCGCGCACCCGCATCAAACCGTGCAAAACCCCCGGCATCTCATACCGGTAGACGGTCCCCAGCTCCGCCCAGCGCATCGGAAGATCGCGATAGCTCCACCGCCGCGATTTATACATCATTATATGAAACGGGCAGTTCATCGGCTTGATTTGATATTTTTCATCGTCAACCTGTATCGGCTGATACATATCCTCGGCATAATGATCGGTATGGCCGGAGCGGTGCCACAGATCGAGATGCGCTATATGCGGCGAATAAACCAGCTCATAACCGTTCTTCAAATGCTCCTCGCGCCAGAAATTCTCGATCTCGTTCCTGATAATGGCACCCTTCGGCTGCCAGAGAACCAGGCCCGCGCCCACCTCGTTGGTGATATGAAACAACTCGAGCTGCTTACCCAGCATCCGGTGATCGCGCTTCTTGGCCTCCTCCATACGATAGAGAAAATCATCCAGCATGCTTTTCTTCGGATACGACACGCCGTATATGCGCTGGAGCATCGTTTTTTTCTCGTCGCCGCGCCAGTAGGCGCCCGACGACGACAGCAGCTTGAACGCCTTGACCATCCCGGTGTTCGGAATATGCGGGCCGCGGCAGAGATCCTCGAAAGATGAATGCTTGTAAACAGTCACCCGCTCATCGAGAATATCCTCCTCGAGCATCTCCACCTTATAGGTGTCGTCCTTTTTGCGATACTGCTCGAGTACATCCTTGCGGTCAATCTCGACCCTCTCGAACGTCGCCTTTTCCTTGATAATTTCCTTAACCCGGTTCTCTATCTTCTCGAGATCCTCGGGAGAGAACGGTTTCTCCACCTCGAAATCATAATAGAATCCTTCCTCGATCGGCGGCCCGATGGCCAGTTTGACCTCAGGGAACAGTTCGGTTACCGCCTGAGCCATTATATGGGCCGAGGAGTGCCAGAAAACGGACTTACCGGCCGGCGAATCGAAAGTCAATATTTCGATCGGGGCGTCATCATCTATCTTGCACCCGAGGTCGCGAAGGCGCCCGTTTACCTTGACCGCCAGAGCCTCTTTGGCCAGACGAGGTGAAATGGACTTGGCGACTTCATAGCCGGAAACACCCTTCTCGAAAGCCTTCTCCGATCCGTCCGGAAATTTTATTTTTACTTCACTCATACTCTATATAACTATAAGCGGGCATAAACCGGATTAGTTCCGATCCATATCCCGCCGGCTTAATGGTGGGCGATACTGGAATCGAACCAGTGACCTCTTGCATGTCAAGCAAGCACTCTAACCAACTGAGCTAATCGCCCATTCCCTATTGTTTTATCCATCCATTCTGCAATTCTTGCAAGCCTTAACAATATATATATTTATCGAATCTGTCAAGGAAAATATTAGCCCCCGACAAACTCATTGCGTTTTATATACGACCGAGACAGCCCCTTATTGGGTAAAGAGTTGGACAAAATGCCGATAAAACAGTTAACAGGCCGAATTCGATTGTTTATATTGGAAATATGAAGATATGCCGAAATACTCAACCCTTATAACAGACTACCGGAAAACAGCCCAAATGAACTATGCCAAAATCGCCGGCTTCCTGATTCTCACCCTCTCCATAAGTTTTGCTATTTGCGGCCCGGCCCATTCCCAGGGTTCCATTTTCGGAACCGTCGCCAACTCCGACATGACCACACCCGAAAACGACCAGATTGCGTTTTTTGGTTATCTCGACGACACCGACGAAGAGATCCGCCTGGAATCATCCACAGGCGCCGGTTACGATGCCGGCAACTGGTTCGATGATTTCCAGAATTACCTGACCGAGGCCCCCGGTAATCCCTATGATTATCATTTTTTTAATATCGTCAATGGTGAGGCCGCCGTGCTGTCCAAATCCATTCCCAACAATTCCTTCCAGCAGGAAAATATACAACTGGGAACAATCGCCTACCCGGCGGCGCCGACCGGTTTTACCGGGGCCGCCATGGATGACTCGACCGTCCACCTCGACTGGAACCTGACCGGCGGTGTCTCATATCATATATATCGCCGCGATGCATCGTCACAGGGATCGTTTTTCCGAATCGACAATACCGGCGGCTCGCTGGCCGATCCGGGCCTAACCGACAATTTTTACATCGACAGCACCGTCGACAATATATCCGTCTATGCTTATCTGCTAATACCCGAGGAATCGGGCGCTCTGGGCGTTTACTCCGAAATAATCACGGTCGATTCCGACCCCGGGTTGTTTGTTTGCGGTGAATTAAACGGCGACGGTAATGTTAATATTCTCGATGCCACTTTTTTACTCAATTATCTTTACAGGGGCGGCCCGGCTCCCGATCCGATCGAATCGGCCGATGTCAGCGGCAACGGCCTCCTCAATATCCTCGATGTCACATATCTTTTGAATTACCTGTACCGTCTCGGTCCGCCGCTGATCTGCCCGTAACCGGAGATTCTATCTCCCCCGCCCGAACAGGTTGAAAATTATCGTCAGGATTATCGAAATGAGAATACACGATACAATCGGTATGTATATATGTGTGCTGTTTTTTCTGATATGAATGTCGCCGGGAAGTTTACCCAAGAAAGGAATCTTATCGAAAAATAAAAGCGCCAGCCCGGCGATGACTATCAATATCCCGAATATTATCAGGAGTTTTCCGAATTGATTCAACGGCATAATTTATGATCGGCGATACTGTGCCTCGACCAGTCTCTTCTTGTATTCCTCCGACCAGTCAACCAGTGTTGTCAACGCCGGCCCGAGTATTTTCTCGGTGTCGTCTTCCCTGGCCGTCTCCGGATTATTTTCGTAAAACGAAGCAAACTGCGCCATCCCCCGCGCCAGTTTATTGCGGGATATATTCCCGATCGCTTTCACCATCCAGAGCGGCGTCCGGGCTATTTTCATACCGGGATGAACAATATCTCCGAAAATCCTCAGCGCCTCCCCGAGTGTATATTTCTCGATTCCGCGAATATGAAAAATCCTGTTTTTCGCCGCCTCGCTTTGAAAGGCCTTCACCACCATATTACCGTAGTCCGCCGCCGCCATCCATGACAATTTATGCGGCTGTTTTCCGAACATCATCGCCCGGTTATTGACCACATATTTAGGCAGCGATTCGAAAAACCAGCAACAGCGAAAAATCGAATACGGCACGCCGCAGTCCATCAGCGCCTGCTCGGCCCTCGTCTTGGTATCGATATAAACGTTCCCGCATATCTGTTGTCCGGCGTCGAGGATGGATATCATTCCGATCTGATCCACCCCGACCTCGGAAGCCGCCCGAGCCGCGTTTAGTGTCCCCTGATGCTCGATCCGTTCGAAATCGTCGAAATTCATATTGGCGCTGAGATTTATATAAACCGCCCGGCAATCCTCGAACACCTCTCTCAGGCTGTCGTAATCGGTCACATCGCCACGAACAACTTCGATCGGCCCGCGCAGGAGCTTTTCCACCCCTTCCGGCTTCCTCGATATTATCCGGACCTCGAATCCCTGTTCGGCCAGGGCCGACGCCGCCGGCCAACCCAGCATACCGGTTCCGCCGACAACCGCTATTTTATCGCTCATTTCGCCCCTCCCGGTATTAATTTTCGTAGAATATAATTGACTTTCATGACCACCAATTCAATTTTTAAACAGCTTCCGAAATGGTACAGATTATTATACCTCGACGCCCTGCTAAGGTCAAGAGAAATACCGTTTTTACAGCGGCGTCAGCGGGTCGGTCTATTATCCCGCAACCGGGCCAAAAAAGACTTGCCAGACAGTGGCAAATACATATATTAACGGGAAGTTTGTTATTTTTTTCACATATTTGAGGTTGTTTATTATGGCTTCTAATAAAATCGTGGTGTTCGGTGCAGGTGTCATGGGAACCAGCATTGCCGAGGCGATCGCCACCACCGGAACCGATGTCATTCTGCTCGACCGCACCGCCAAACTGGCGGAAAAGGGCATCGCCCGCATCGGGGAAAACATTGACCATGAAATAGACAAATGGGGACTGACAAAATCGGACAAACGCGCCATACTGTCGCGTATTGTCCCCTCGACCGACCTGCAGGTGGCCAAGATGGCCGATCTCATTGTCGAGGCCATACCGGAAAACCTGAGACAAAAACGGGAGCTGTTCCAGCGGCTCGATGATCTCTGTCCCGAAGAAACCGTCTTCATTACGAACACTTCCACCCTCTCCATCACCGAGCTGGCCGCGGTCACCAGCCGCGAGGATAAAATTATCGGTATGCATTTTCTCCACCCCGTCCCCAAAATACCGGTCATCGAAATCGTCAGGGGATTGAAAACATCGGATGCCACTTATGAAACCGCCCGCGAATTCGCCGATCAACTCGGCAAAACGCCGGTACAGGTTTACGAATATCCCGGCTATGTCACCACCCGCATCATCATGCCGCTTTTAAACGAGGCCATGCATGTCCTTATGGAGGGTGTCGCCAGCGCCGAGGATATCGATACCGCTATGAAACTCGGCTTCGGGTTTACAGTCGGCCCTCTCGCGCTGGCCGACCAGATGGGGCTGGATTCTATCATGTCCCAGATGGAAAATCTGCTCGAGGAACTTTCCGAACACAAATATAACCCCTGCCCCCTCCTAAGAAAAATGGTGCGCGCCGGCTACCTCGGCGTCAAAACCGGACAGGGTTTCTTCAAATATGACAAAGACGGCAACCGGATCAAGGGCGCCACTCCTTTTATGGACATACAGCGGGGTTCAAAATGAATATCCTGGTTATAAATTGCGGATCATCTTCGGTAAAATATCAGCTCTTCGATATGGAGAAAAAGACCGCCGTCGCCAAAGGGCTGGTCGACCGTATCGGCATGTCCGGTGCCATCCTGACGCATCGCCCCAACGGCCGCGATGAGGTCAAGGTTTCCGGCGAAATTCTGGACCATATCATCGCCGTCAAATACGTTATCTCCATACTGGTCTCCGAAAACCACGGCGTCATCAAGGATATATCCGAAATACACGCCGTCGGACACCGGCTCGTCCACGGCGGTGAGCGATTCACCGAATCGGTGCTGATTACCGACGAGGTCATGAAAGAATTGCGCAACCTCATCGATCTTGCGCCCCTTCACAACCCCCATAACATCACCGGCATAAAAGCCTGTAAGACCAATCTCCCCGACATCCCGCAGGTCGGCGTTTTCGATACCGCCTTCCACCACCAGATGCCGCCGATGGCCTATATTTACGGGCTCCCGTACGTGATGTACAAAAAATACGGCATCCGCCGTTATGGCTTCCACGGTCCCTCGCATAATTTCGTGTCGGAACGATGCGCCGCCATGATGGGTAAACCGCGCGAGGAACTTAGAATTATCACCTGCCATCTCGGCAACGGCGCTTCCATCACGGCCATTAAAAACGGCATCTCGGTCGATACCTCGATGGGTTTCACACCTCTCGAAGGTCTCCTCATGGGAACCCGCTGCGGCGACATGGACCCGGCCGTCATTTTGCACATTATGGGTCGCGAAGAACTGACCCTCCACGAAGCCAACACCCTGATGAACAAACATGCCGGGATGAACGGCATCTCCGGCGTATCGTCCGATATGCGCGAAATCGAATCATCAGCCGAAAACGGCCATATCAACGCCAGACTGGCTCTCGACATGTATTGCTACCGCCTCCGCAAATATATCGGCTCATATATCGCCGCTATGGGCGGCCTCGACGCCCTCGTTTTTACCGGCGGCGTCGGTGAAAACTCGGATTTGGTGCGTAAACAAACATGCGAAGAACTAAAATTCCTCGGTATCGAACTCGATGATGAGGTCAATGCCGCAACAAGAGGTAAGGAAACGGATATCTCAGGAAGGAACTCAACCGTCAAATCGTTTGTTATTCCTACTAACGAGGAATTAGTTATTGCGCGGGATACAAAAAATATAGTAGATAAGCTTAATATATAATCTCATTAGTTAGCAAGGAGTACGGTTGTTCAAAATTCTTGACAAACGGGAGTTGTGTGATAAAATTCACCAATTCAGAATCGAGGCGCCCCACCTGGTGGAGAAAGCCAAAGCCGGGCAGTTTGTCATCCTTCGCAAGGATGAACACGGCGAGCGCGTTCCGATGTCGATCGGAGGACTTGATAAAGAAAACGGAATTTTGACCATTGTCATTCAGGAAGTCGGCAAAACATCGGCCGCGATGAACCGCATGGAAACAGGCGACTGTTTTCTCGATGTCGTCGGACCACTGGGACTGCCGTCACATGTGGAAAAATTCGGCCATTGCGTCTGTATCGGCGGCGGTGTCGGTATCCCCCCCATCTACCCCATCGCGCAGGCCCTCAAAGACGCCGGCAACAAGGTAACCACCATTATCGGCGCCCGGACCAAAGACCTCCTCATCTTCGAAAAAGAACTGACCGAGGCCTCGCATGAGCTGAAAATATCGACCGACGACGGTTCTTTCGGCACCCATGGCTTTGTCACTACCATCCTGCAGCAGATGATGGACGATCGCGAAAAGATCGACATGGTCATTGCCATCGGACCGGTCCCGATGATGAAAGCGGTCTGCAATACCACCCGCGAACCGAAAATTAAGACTTACGTAAGCCTTAATCCGATTATGGTCGACGGGACCGGTATGTGCGGCGCCTGCCGGGTTACGGTCGGTGGAAAAACCAAATTCGCCTGTGTCGACGGCCCCGATTTCGACGGGCATGAGGTCGATTTCGACGAAATGACCAAGCGTCTGAAAATGTACCAGAAGTTCGAGAAAAAGTCATACGAGAAATTTCTAGATGATGAAAAATGCCGTCTCGGGAAAAAGGTCAAAAACATGAAGAAATAAACCTGGATGATATCATGGCAGATTATAATAAAAAAGAACCGTTGCCCAAAAAAGAGAGACTGCAGGTCGAGCGGCAGCCGATGCCGGAGCAGAAACCCGAAGAGCGCGTCCGTAACTTCAAAGAGGTCCCTCACGGCCTGACCCCGGAACTGGCCCAGATCGAGGCCTCGCGGTGCCTGGAGTGCAAAAAACCGCTGTGCATCGACGGCTGTCCCGTCGAGGTCGATATCCCCGGATTTATCAAGCATATCATGGATGGCGACTTCGCCGGCGCCGCAAGAAAAATAAAAGAAACCAACGCTCTGCCCGCCATCTGCGGACGAGTCTGCCCGCAGGAGGAACAGTGCGAGCAACTCTGCGTTCTCACCAAAAAATATAAACCGGTTGCCATCGGCAACCTCGAACGCTTTGTCGCCGACTGGGAACGCGAACACGACCAGGTGGAGGTCCCCGAAATGGCCCCGCCGACCGGTAAAAAAATCGCCATCGTCGGTTCCGGCCCGTCCGGGCTGACCGTCGCTGCCGACCTCGCCCTGCTCGGCCACAAAGTGACCATTTTCGAGGCCCTCCATAAAACGGGCGGCGTCCTCGTTTACGGCATCCCCGAGTTTAGATTGCCCAAAACAATCGTGGCCTCCGAAGTCGATTACCTCAAACAAATGGGCGTCGAAGTCAAAACCAGTTATGTCGTCGGCAAACTCGACACCATCGACGAACTGATGACCGATATGGGTTTCGATGCCGTCTTCATCGGCACCGGCGCCGGACTGCCCAATTTCATGAAAATCGAGGGCGAAAATCTCAACGGCATCTATTCCGCCAACGAGTTTCTCACGCGCTCCAACCTGATGGCCGCTTATGATTTCCCGGAACACGACACCCCTATCTTCGCCGGGAAAAATGTCGCCGTCCTCGGCGGCGGCAACACCGCCATGGATTCGGTCCGCACCTCGCTCCGACTCGGCGCCGAAAACGGCTACATCATTTACCGCCGGAGCCGCAACGAAATGCCCGCCCGAAACGACGAGATCCATCACGCCGAGCAGGAGGGGGTTCAGTTCAAGTTCCTCACCAACCCGATTCGCTACATCGGCGATGAAGAGGGCTGGGTCAAGGCGATGGTGTGTATCCAGATGGAGCTGGGCGAGCCGGATGCTTCCGGGCGAAGGCGTCCCGTGCCCATTGAGGGTTCCGAGTTCACCATCCCGGTCGAAACCGTCGTGGTGGCCGTCGGCAATTCCTCCAACCCGCTCATCCCCCAAACCACCCCCGGTCTCAAAACCAACAAATGGGGCAATATCGAAGTCGATCCCAAAACGATGATGACCTCGCGGCCCGGCCTTTTTGCCGGCGGCGATATCGTCACCGGCGGCGCCACCGTCATTCTGGCAGCCGGGGCCGGCAAAGTTGCCGCGCGCGGCATCCATAAATTCGTCATGGGTATCCCCTTCGACGAAGGCGAGGATGAGAAGGACGAAAAAAAGAATGATAAGGGCGGCAAGAAAAAAGACGGCAAAGCCAAAGCGAAGAAATAAAGTACCTAATCAGGTAATTTGCATAGACAAACCGCCGCGCAATGCGTGGCGGTTTTTTTAAAACACCTTTTTGAATATACATATTAGTAACATAAATTTACTGCCGGGTCACAACCTCGATTATGTGGGCGCCAGATCCTTCGTTCCTCAGGAGACCTGTCCACAGGCCTTCCGTCCACGGCAGATGTCCACAGGCCTCCTGAGCCGCGAAGGATCTGCCCGTTCTTCAATTCCCGTAAGATTATTTGGAACCCTTGACGCTACCCACATCCGTCTCTTTCCCCCCCCGGACCGGCACTAATAATGTTATGTCAGGTCCTGAATATCTGCTCCGGCAGATATTTGTGACCTGACATCCCTCAACCCTATCCCAGCCACCAATTCTACAAAATAAACACATAAATATCTTCTATTATTTCCTTATTGACATATTTTGTCTTATTTTATATACTATAATATCATATTATCCTCTTTGTTAATTAATTATTTTTTCTAAGGCCATTCTCGGCCCGGTTTATATCAGGAGGATTTAATAACAGTTCAGCTTATTCATATATAAAGAATCTGCTATCAATGAACATTCCTTAATCTACATCAGGAGGGCAGCATGAGTTTATCGTTAAGAGTGTTCACAATGATCCTCATCACCTTATTCTGTTTTACAGCTATCTCATTGGCAAAAACCGAAACCGCTCGAAAGGACGAGAATCGGAATTCTTCGATTTCAGCCCTAAGCGGCGCGGCCAAAGCGGCCGGCCTTGAGGATCCGGCCGGAATGGTCGTCGAGCCGGAATCACGAACAAGTCTTGGTTATGATCAAATCAGGGCTGATGCGCCGGGTATGCAACTCGGTCTGACCACTTATGACCTGCAAAGCAACACCCGGATGAACCGCCAGGTGGAATGGCGAAGCAACCAGGTGGTGCATTTTGCCTGGATGCTGAAAACATCCATGGTTCCTGGAGGCGTAAGATATTCGGCCTATGAATACTGGGATCCGACGACGGGCGATCTGCATTATAAAACAGCTGACGGCGGTTATCCCATCCACAGCACAACATATAGATCCGGATATCTCGGCATCGATGTGGATCCCGGCGGACGGGCAATGATTGGAAATCATTATAACGCTAACGGGAATTATTTGAGTACCGTTTTTTACAGTCCGTCACCTATGCCGGGGGAAGTCACATGGGAATATTACGACATCTGGGAAACCTTCTATTGGGATTACCATTGGCCGTCAACCGAAATTCAGGTCCATGATAATGATACCATTTTCCACGTTTTTGGATGTGCTCAACTTGACAATATCACACACTATTATGCTTACTTTCGCCGTGTGGGCGGGGATATAAACGGTGTGTGGGATACCCCCCCCATGGCCGTCGATACCTCCCCGACTATTTCCCAGCTCGTAACAACCTCCCGCTCCAGCGGAAAAGTGGCTCTGGTCTGGGAATCCGTACCGGGAGCTTATCCCGGCGATCCCGAATCCATGTACCGGGATGATCCACCGCCCAATAATCTGGGAACAATGCAAAAAACAAATGTCGTTTATTACATGATATCCAATGATGCCGGCGCTTCCTGGGGCGACAAGATCTGTGCCTATCCCTTCGATTCCACAACCGGCGGCTATTTCGGCCAGGGCGATATTTCGGCACTTATCGATACTGATGAAACATTACATATTACCTGGAACGCCCGCGAGGTTGTTCCGGCGGCAGAAGGCCTCGGACAATTCACTCATGAATATGGCGGTTTTCTGCTTCACTGGGATGAAATCAGCGGAACTACCAGCATTGTCAGAGAAGCCAACTGGGATCCCGCCTGCCACGGCGGTGCCTGGAACGAAATGCCGGTCGGCAAACCGCAGATTTCGGAATGCGACGGCAGGTTTTACATTATATACAATCAATTCAATGATCACTATCATGGAATATTCGACAACTGTCACTATTATGAAGTTTCGGGCGGCGCCAACGCCAATCTTTTCCTGACTGTTTCCGGCGACGGGGGGGCAACCTGGTCAACGGCTTACAATCTCACACAGCTTTATACACCGTATTGCGATACCGAACTCTGGGGTGCTCCGCTGAGTATATGTGAGTCGGCCATGTATCCATCGATGCCGAAGTACGGCATGCAGGTCACCGACGGCAACTTCACCAACGCGCCGGTCATCGACCCAACCGGTTCATATACCGGCGATTATTATCTCGATGTTCTTTACATCAATGACATGCATCCGGGTTCCTGTATGCAGGATGCCGGAATCTGGACCGTCAATCCGGTCAAATGGTTCCGGGTTCCCTGTGTTAATTCTATACCCGACTCCGATCAGGACGATGTTCCTGACAATTACGACAACTGCCCGAACGAATCCAATGCCTTGCAGGAGAACAGTGACGAAGATGAAATAGGCAATGCCTGCGATAACTGCCCCGATGATGACAATCCGGGACAGGAGGATGCCGATTCTGACGAAATAGGTGATGTCTGCGACAACTGCCCCGATGATAACAATCCGGGACAGGAGGATGCCGATTCTGACGAAATAGGCGATGCCTGCGACAACTGCCCCGATGATAACAATCCGGGACAGGAGGATACCGATTCTGACGAAATAGGCGATGCCTGCGATAACTGCCCCGATGATTACAATCCGGGACAGGAGGATGCCGACCAGGATGGTGTCGGGGATGTCTGTGATTCTCCGGATTATCTATGCGGCGATCCCAATAATGACGGTAATGTCAACATTCTCGATATAACCTATTTAATCAACTATCTTTACAAGGGTGGACCACCGCCGGCGCCGATGGAATGCACCGGCGATCCCAATAATGACGATAGTGTCAACATCCTTGATATAACCTATTTAATCAACTACCTATACAAAAGCGGCCCGCCGCCCATCGAGGCGTGCTGCAGTCCGCCCTGGAAATAAAACCTCTGTGCAAGCTGCAACACAGTAAAAAAGGCCGGGCGCCATGCCCGGCCTTTGGAATATATGAAACAATCACTTATTTCATGTTATTGATGATGGCCGTCGCATACTGAGATGTTTTCAGCTTCTTCGCGCCCTTCATCAAACGATGCAGGTCATAAGTGACCGTCTTCTTCTGGATCGTCTTCTCGATCGACTTGGTGATCATATCGCCCGCCTTATCCCAGCCGAGATACTCGAGCATCATCACCGCCGAAAGAATCAGCGATCCCGGATTGACCATGTCCTTGTCGGCATACTTCGGCGCCGTGCCGTGAGTCGCCTCGAAAAGACCGATATAGTCGCCGATATTGGCGCCCGGGGCCATCCCCAGACCACCCACCTGAGCCGCCGCCGCGTCTGACAGGTAGTCGCCGTTGAGATTCGGCGTGGCGAGTACGCTGTACTCATCGGTGCGGGTCAGAATCTGCTGGAACATCGAATCGGCAATGCGATCCTTGATAACGATCTTGCTCTTCGGCTGCTTGCCTTTATACTTGCTCCACAGTTCATCCTCGGTGATCGTCTTCTTACCGAACTCTTTCTTCGCGATCTGGTAACCCCAGTCGCGGAAAGCGCCCTCGGTGTACTTCATGATATTGCCCTTGTGGACAAGCGTCACCGACGGAAGCTTACGGTCGATAGCATGTTGAATCGCTTTCCGGACGAGATTCTTGGTGCCGCGCACCGAAATCGGCTTGATACCGATTCCCGAATCGGTCCGGATGTTCTTCTTCATGCTTTTGTTCAGGAAGCTGATCACCCGCTTGACTTCCTTGGTCCCCTTCTTCCACTCGATACCGGCGTAAACATCCTCGGTATTCTCACGGTAGATAACAACATCCATCCGCTCCGGTTTATTCACCGGTGATGGAACACCCTTGAAATACCGAACCGGGCGAACGCAGGCGTAAAGATCGAGGACCTGGCGGAGGGTCACGTTAAGCGAACGGAATCCGCCCCCGATCGGCGTCGTCAGCGGACCCTTGAGCGCCACATAATAATACTTGATGGCGTCGAAAGTCTCCTGGGGCAGCCATTCCTTGTAGATCTTCTGAGCGTTTTCACCGGCATAAACATCCATCCAGACGATCTTCTTCCGCCCCTTGTAGGCTTTCTCGACGGCGGCATCGACCACCCGCCGGGTGGCCTTCATAATGTCGCGGCCGATTCCGTCGCCCTCGATGACCGGAATGATCGGCTTGTTTGGAATTACCAGCTTTTTATTCTTGACCGTAATTCGCTTGCCATCCTTCGGAACTTGAATATGCTTGAATTTTGGTGGCACGTTTTTCCTCCATTAATATCCGATTTCTTTAAGAACACCTCTGTACTTGACAGCCGAGGCTTTGAGAGCCTTGGACTCGGAAGCGTTGAGCTTGAGATCCAATACCTTCTCCACACCCTTGCCGCCGAGTACGACCGGCACTCCGATGTAAATATTTTTGATGCCGTACTGCCCGGTAAGATAAGCCGAACAGGGGAACACCCTCTTCTCGTCACAAAGAATGGCGCGGGCCATATCGACCGAAGCCGCGGCCGGGGCATAGTAAGCCGAACCCTTCTTGAGCAGCTTGACGATTTCGCCGCCGCCCATTCGCGTCCTCTCGGAAATCTCCTTGATACGCTTGGCCGGTATCAGTTCCTTGATCGGAATACCGCCGACCGTCGTGTAGCGCGGAAGCGGAACCATCGTGTCGCCGTGACCGCCCATAACCATCGCCTGAACCTCGGCCATGGCCACGCCCAGCTCCATCGCTACGAAGGCGCGGAAACGGGTCGAATCCAGAATTCCCGCCTGGCCGCAGACACGGTTGGTCGGGAACCCCGTCACCTTCATCATGTGATAGGTCATGATGTCGAGCGGGTTGGAAACGACGATGACATAGGCCTTGGGCGCATATTTTTTGATGTTCTTGGCCGCCGTGCCGACAATGTCGGCGTTCATGGCCAGAAGATCCTCACGTGACATACCGGGTTTACGTGGCATACCGGCCGTCATAATTACAAGATCGGCTCCCTTGATGTCCTTGTACTTATTGCTGCCGGTGACCATACAGTTGTAACCCCTGACCGGTCCGGCCTGGGTTAAATCAAGCGCCTTCCCCTGCGGGAAACCCTCGATTATGTCGATCATTACGACATCGCCCAGATTGGCCTCGGCCAGATACTGTGCACAGCTTGCCCCCACATTTCCGGCACCGATAACTGCGATCTTTTTGTTCATAACTCCTCCATCAGGTTTTTTATTAACGCCAATGTCTGTTAGTTTACCAAGACTGTTTGCCCGGAGTCACGCACCAGGGCTGTTCTGACTTTTCCTCCGCTCCTTGTTAATTTATCTATTAATCCCTGCGGGTCAACAGTCGATCTGAAATAAACCTTATCCGCGACGCCTTCATCCAGCTCCGAATAAAGATATATATCGATCCGTTTCCCGATTTTATATACCCGGTATAGCTTGTGCCTCCCGAATGACTCCCGGCCCTCGGGCAGAGCATCATCCGACGGTTGCCAGCTTTCGGCCAGACGGTAAAAACCCTCCGACCCGACACCCTCCCGGCAGGGCGAGAAAAGAATCACCGTCCCGCCGTCGGCCACCGCCCCCTGGCAATTCTCCAGCGACTTCTGAAGCTGGTAAAGACTGGCATCCAGCGGCGGTCGCGCTTCGGCCAGCACCAGCTCGTAATCATGCGGTACATTCTTACCGTAAATCTTCCCGGCCGCCTCACAGGCGCCTCGGAACGTATCATCAAGACCACCGGCAAACACCGCCTGTATATTATCCTCGGCCGCCATCACCAGCTGTATCGAAAACACCTTCTCCACCGGGAAAAATCTCATCAGCCGCTCCAGATCCTCCTCGACCGGGTTTCCCTCGAGCCTCATCGGCGCCGCCTCGAAACTGACCGCCCGGTTATGATTGCGCACCGTCGTCTCGAAATCGCATAATCCCGGAAAAATCGACTTCCGCCCTCCCGTGTAACCGGCAAAATAATGCGGCTCCACCGACCCGATAACGACCACCCGCTCGGCCCCGAGCAGATAACGGTTCAAATATACCGGCGCCCCATCATCGTCACGGCCGGCTTCGGCCATCATGGAATAATCGTCGGCGTCATGCACCAGTATCCTGTCCCTGATTCGATCGAGCAATGGCCCGAAGATTTTCTCCATCTGGGCCTCGTTCGGCTCCCCGTGGCACCCGGTGGCTATCAAAAACCTCGCCCGGTCATTGAGCCGACCGCTTTCATCCAGCCAATCAAGCACCGCCGCCGTCGGCGTCATACGATAGGCATCATTAACGACGAATAAATCGGCGTTACCGATATCAAACGAATTCGAGGCGCCCTTTGTGAGCGCTTCGGTGAATTGCTCAAAAGTCAATGGTTCTCCGGCCGGATCGTGCCTGTATTCATCCGGTGAGGCATGATCCGGCAGATTAAGATTCAGTTTTCGATTGCCGTAATTGATAGATACAATCATCCACTTATCCAAAGAAAAACGCGGTCTCCGACGCCGCCGTCTCGGCGGCATCGGAAGCATGAACCGAATTGCGCTGGACATCGAGAGCGATCTCCTGCCGCAGCGTCCCACAGGCCGCCACGGCCGGATCGGTCGCCCCGATCAATTCCCGCAAACCGGCAATAGCGTTTTCCTTTTCGAGCAGAATCGGGACCACCGGCCCCGATGTCATATATTTCACAAGACCTTCGTAAAAGGGCCGCTCCCTGTGCACCGCGTAAAATTCCCGCGCCTTTTCCTCGGTCAGCTTCTCCATCCTCATCGCGAGAATCTTGAAACCGGCCTTCTCGAGCCGCCCGATCACATGACCGACCATTTGCCGTTCGACAGCATCCGGTTTGATTATCAGAAGAGTTCTTTCCAATACATCTCCCCGATCAGGCCTCGTCCTTCTTGACTTTCCTGGCTATACTGAAACCAAGCTCAAGAGCCTTCTTGTTCTTGTCTTCCGTCCCGCGCGGGGCACGGGCCAGAACCGCCTCCTTAAGCGACGCCTTGGTAACGATTCCGGTCAGTTCGGCGATGGCGCCGAGAGCGATAACATTGGCCACCATGGCGTGACCGATTTCCTCGCGCGCCAGCTGGACGAACGGAAAACCGTAGTAACGCTTGGTCGGAACCTGCGTCACCAGGTGGGAATCGACTATCAGCGTCCCGCCTTCTTTCATGTCGGGATAGTACTTGTCACAGGCCTCCTGGGTCAGCGCCAGAAGCATATCCAGTTTCATCGTCTTCGGGTAATAAATCTCACCCTCGGACACGACTACATCCGCGCGGCTCGCGCCGCCGCGGGCCTCGGGCCCGTATGACTGAGTCTGCACGGCGTTCTTGCCGTCCCCGACACCGATGGCGGTGGCAAGGATAACACCGGCCAGGATCAATCCCTGACCGCCCGAACCGGAAAGACGAATCTCGAAACGATCTTCGCTCTCTTCATGGCCGTTTTTCTTGGGATGTGCCGAACTCATTTCTCAGCCTCCTTCTTGCTACCGAGACGCTCGAGCAACATGTCATATTCCTGACAGAACTCGGTGGCATCAGTCTCATGTATTAAACCGGTTACGAATTTATCCTTCATTTTCTCCGCCGGAAGTTTCCGGGCCGCCTGTATCGGCATGGCATGCTTCTTGAACCAGTCGAGCATCCTGACGGCGTCGCCTTCCTTGTTGAAACGACCATAATACGTGTGGCAGTTGGAATATGTATCGACCAACGCGAAACCTCTTTTCTGGATCCCGCCTTGAATCAGTTTTTCGAGCTGCTGCACATGATACACGGTCCCCCGCGAAACATACGAGGCGCCGGCCCCGATGGCCAGTTGAACCGCATCGAACTGCTTCTCGTAATTGCCGTAGGGCGCCGTCGTCGCGAATGATCCGCCCGGCGTGGTCGGTGCGAACTGACCGCCGGTCATGCCATAGATCTTGTTGTTTACCAGAATCGTGGTGATATCGATATTACGCCGGCAGGCATGAATAAAATGATTGCCGCCGATCGCCAGGGCGTCGCCGTCACCGGTGATGACAATCACCTTCAACTCCGGCCTGGCCACCTTGACACCGGTGGCAAAAGCCAGGGCACGCCCGTGCGTCGTGTGTAAAGTGTTGAAATCAAGATAGACCGGCATACGGCTGGAACAGCCGATGCCCGAAACCACGACCACCTTGTCCTTGTCGAGCTTGAGGTTATCGATGGAGCGAATCAGCGCTCCCATGACGATACCGTTACCGCATCCGGCACACCAGACATTCGGGAATTTCTTTTTGGGTCGAAGGTAATGATGCGTGATGTCGGATTCATGGGATATTTTTTCCATCATTTCACCTCTCTTATCTTTTCGAGTATCTGCTGCGGGGCCATGACTTCGCCGTCATAGCGATCCAGAGAAAATACCTCGGTATGCCGCGGAGCCACCCTTTTAACCTCGTTCACAAGCTGTCCCATATTCAACTCGGCGACAATGACCTTGCGCACGCCGCTGAGCATCTCTTTCAATTTCAGGTCCGGGAAGGGCCATATCGTCTGGAGCTGAATAGCCCCGACCTTGAGCCGCCGCTCCCGCCCCATCATGATCGCCTGGCGGGCAGCTCGCGAAACCGTCCCGTACGATAAAACGGCGATGTTCGCGTCATCCATCATGTCGGTACGGATTTTATATATCTCGTCGGTGTAACGCTCTATCTTGTTCCGAAGCTTGTCCAGCTTCTCCTTGATCTCAACCGGGTTGGCCGTCGGAAAACCTTCCTGATCATGCGTCAATCCGGTCACGTTATGGCGGTAACCATCGCCGAACGAAGCCATCGGGCCGACAAGACTGGGCGTAATTTCGAAATGATGATACCAGTCATGAGGAACATCGGGCTTATGACGGTTATAAACTTCAACAGCCCCTTTTTCAGGAATGGTTATCATCTCTCTCATGTGCCCCAGCACCTCGTCGCTCAACAAAACCACCGGCGTCCGAAAACGCTCGGAAAGATTGAACGCCCGAACCGTTTCGTCGAAACATTCCTTGACCGTCGAAGGCGCCAGCGTAATAGCCGTGTAGTCACCATGCGTTCCCCAGCGGGCCTGCATCGTGTCAGATTGCGCAATCTTGGTCGGGAGCCCGGTCGACGGGCCGCCCCGCTGGACGTTGATTATGACACAGGGGGTCTCGGTTATATAGGCATAACCGATGTTTTCCTGCATCAGTGAAAATCCGGGACCGGAGGTCGCTGTCATCGCCTTGCACCCCGTATTCGACGCCCCGATAACGGCCGCGATGGATGCTATTTCGTCCTCCATCTGTATAAAGCGGCCGCCGGTTCGCGGCATTTCACGCGACATGCCCTCGGCCAATTCGGTTGAGGGGGTTATCGGATACCCGGCGAAGAACTCAACACCCGCATACAAGGCCCCGTGCACGCAGGCTTCATTGCCCTGCAAGAGTCGGGAAGATTTATTCTTATTAGTCATCATCTGCTCCGTCATTTATAGTTGGAAGTTATCGCAAAATCAGGACAGTGGAGCCAGCACATCGCACACTGGGTGCATTTTTCGGGATGGGCCAGAACCGGCTTACCGTCCCTATCAGGTTCCAGTACCTTATGCGGACAAAACGCAATACAGATGTTGCATGCCTTGCACCAGTGAAGAAAAATATTCAGGGGAGGTGTCTTCCCGTCGTATTCATACTTCGCCTTGGGTTCTTTCTTAACCTCAGCCTTTTCAGGCTTCTCTTCCGAAACTTCAGGTTTCGGATCCTGGTCTGTCATTACAATTCTCCTTCGGAGGCAATCATATTGAACCTGTTGATGGTTTATTTTTTCCGTTTCGCGGAGCTTTTCCCGGCCGTTTTCTTTTTGGCCGAGGTCTTTTTCTTTGAAGCGGTTTTTGCCTTCTTGGTTTTAGCCGGACCTTTGGCCTTCGCTTTCGCTTTGGCCTTTTCCAGCTTCTCCTTTATGTAAACCGGGAGCTCGGTCGGCGACGCCGCCACGGGAATGCCGGCCGCGTTCAACGCTTCGACTTTCTCCTTGGCCGTCCCCGATCCACCCGATATTATCGCGCCGGCGTGACCCATCCGTTTGCCCGGAGGAGCCGTCCGACCGGCAATAAACCCGACCACCGGCTTGGTCATTTTTCTCTTGACGAACTTGGCCGCTTCCTCTTCGTCGGAACCGCCGATTTCGCCGATCATGACCACCGCCTTGGTCGCACTGTCGTCCTCGAACATCTGGAGGACATCGATAAAATTCGTTCCAATAATTTGATCGCCGCCGATACCAATACAGGTCGTCTGGCCCAGGTCGGCGCAGGTCAATGCCCAGATCGCTTCATAGGTCAGGGTGCCCGAGCGGGAAACGACCCCGATGGGGCCCTTCTTGCAGATGTTGCCCGGCATAATACCGACCTTGGACTGATCCGGCGATATCAGCCCGGGACAGTTGGGACCGACCATCCGGACATCTTTGTCCTTTATATAGTCGTAAACCTTGAGCATGTCGTTGGCCGGAACACCCTCGGTGATACATACGATCAACTTGATCCCCGCGTCGGCCGCTTCGTATACCGCGTCCACCGCAAACGACGGCGGGACATAAATTACCGAAGTGTTCGCCTTCGTCGCCTTGACCGCCTCGGCCACCGTATTGAATACCGGTATACCGCTGACTTTCGTCCCCCCCTTGCCGGGCGTCACGCCGCCGACAATATTGGTGCCGTACTTCTTCATTTGCTGGGCATGGAAAGAACCGTCGCGGCCGGTTATACCCTGAACAATAACTTTCGTCTTTTTATTTATTAAAATACTCATCACGGCCTCCCCTATACTGTGATCTCGGCTTCGGACAACTCTATCGCCCTCTTGACCACGTCATCGAGGGTTTTGCCGAATTCCAGCTTGGTTGACTTCAGAATCTTCTTGGCTTTGTCCTCGTTGGTACCGGTCAGCCTGACCACTATCGGCACCTCCGGTTTCAATTCTTCATAAGCCATAACAATACCGTTGGCCACGTCGTCACAACGGGTAATGCCGCCGAATATATTAATCAGTATGGCACGAACATTCGTGTCACTGAGAATAATACGCATCGCCGTCAGAACCTTCTGGGGATTCGATGAACCGCCGATGTCGAGGAAATTGGCCGGGTCGCCGCCGTAATGCTTGACCAGATCCATCGTCGCCATCGCCAGGCCGGCACCGTTGACGATACAACCGATGTTCCCGCTCAGTTTGACGAACGAAAGATCACCCTCGCGCGCCTCCACCTCGGCCGGTTCCTCCGCCTGGATATCGCGCATATCGGCCACCGCCTTCTGGCGGAACAAACCGTTGTCGTCGATATTGATCTTGGCGTCAAGAGCCACCACCTTGCCGTCCGGCGTCGTGATCAGCGGATTGATCTCGACCAGCGATGCGTCGATTTTCCAGTATACATCATAGAGCTTCATCAAAACATCAGCCGCCTGACGAACAAGCTTGATATCCTTGTAAAGCTTCGAGGCCAGGTCGCGAGCCTGATAAGCCTTCAGACCCACGGTCGGATCAACGGCCAGCTTAAATATTTTCTCGGGGGTCTTGGCCGCGACCTCTTCGATATCGATACCGCCGGCCGGGGAAACCATGATAACCGGCGCCTTGGAGGCCCGGTCGATGATAATTCCGACATAACACTCCGTCAGAATATCGGCCGCCTCGGTAATCAAAACCTTGTTAACCTTCAGCCCCTTGAGATCCATTCCGATAATTTTCTGAGCCCACACTCGAGCCGCCTCGAGATTTTCGGCATACTGTATGCCGCCGGCCTTTCCGCGTCCGCCGACATGCACCTGCGCCTTCACCATGACCGGGCGACCGATCTCCTCGGCAATTTCAACAACTTCGGCCGGGGTCGATGCCACCCTTCCCTGCGGGACCGGAATGCCCGCCGCTGCAAAAATCTCTTTGGCCTGATACTCGTGTATCTTCATAAAGCCGTCTCCAGATAAATGTTTATTTATACATTCCTGTTATTTATTTATCCTCTAAATATTCCCGGGTGTGCTCGAGCAGCTTCTCGCGCTCGTTCTCACCCGGATCATCCAGAACTATCTCGAGCAAATGATCCAGAACCTCGCCGATCAGCGGCGATTCCGGAATATCGTAAATCTTCATCAGGTCGCGCCCGTCGACCGCAAGATCGAGAACACTGAACGGCGGCTTGCGCTCCATCTCGGCCCGGATATCCGCCTCGAACTCATCGACATCATCGGTGATACCGCCCATACCCTGCGCCTCGACATCGGCCCGCCTCAAATCGAGAAGATCGAAAATCAAATCGGTCCCCACCCGGCGAACCAGCCGCCGCAATCCCTTGTCGGTGACGTCGGTGGTAAACATGTGCCGCTCGATCAAAGTCCGCACATTCTGTATTATCTCGGTCGAATACCGCAGCCTCTTCAAAATCCGCACCGCCACCCTGGCGCCGATCGACTCATGACCGTAAAAAGAAGCCTTGTTCTCCATCAGGCGCCGCGTCTGCGGCTTGGCGATATCATGAAACAAACCGGCCAGCCGGACATGCAAAACCTTCGGCGCCGCATCCACCGTGTGCAGTGAATGTTCCAGGACATCATATTTGTGATATCCCCCCGGCTGACTCACATCGACTGTCTCCATCATCTCCGGGATAACATACTGAAGCAAACCGGTCTTCAGCATCAGCCGGAATCCGATCGAGGGCCGGTCGGCCCGCAGAAGCATCTTATTCAGTTCCTCGGAAATACGTTCGGGAGTGATCGTCTTGATAAGCTCGGCGTGCTCCGTCATCGCCGCCAGCGTGGCCGGCTCGATCTCGAACTCGAACCGCGCCGCAAACTGCACCGCGCGAAGCATCCGCAACGGATCCTCCGGAAACGAATTGGATGAAACCATCCGGATCAGACCCTTATCCAGATCCGCCATACCGCCGTAAGGATCGATCAGCTTGTCGTCGCCGAGCGAAACGGCCATGGCGTTGATGGTGAAATCGCGGCGGAGTAAATCGTCCTCGACTTTCAGATCCGGGTCGAAACTGACCTCGAAATCCCGGTGCCCGACACCGGTCGAGATTTCCTTCCTCGGCAGGGCAATATCGAAAGTACGCGGCCGCTCGTTATGATACTCGGTAAACTTGATGACACCGAAAGAACGGCCCACAAGATCGACCTGGCCGAATTTTCTCAGGATTTCGGACAGGTCTCGGTAATTTATCCCCGAGACAAGATAGTCCCGGTCCTTGACCTCGATATTACGATTCAACATCCTGTCTCGAATCGCGCCTCCGACCTCATATATGCAGCCTGCCTGTAATATGGCCTTAACGACCCTATCAGAGATTCCGCACATTTTAATCCGGCAGTATCCTCGTCCCGGCCCCGCCGTCAAGCGCGCGACCGGCATTTTCGAATGAAGTTATGATAACCTGTTTGCCCCCATCCCGAATAAACTGGATGGCCGACCTTACTTTCGGCCCCATCGATCCGGGCGGGAAATGCCCACGCGATAAATACTCCTCCACCTCGGAAACCGTCACCTCGTCAAGCGGGGTTTCGTTCTTTTCACCGAAATTGATCGCAACTCTGTCGACGGAAGTCAGTATCATCAGAATCTCGGACGAGATCTCCTTGCCCAGAACGGCCGATGCCAGATCCTTGTCGATCACGGCATCCATCCCCTCGAGGTCTCCCCGCTCGTCCAGATAAACCGGTATGCCCCCACCGCCGACGGCGATAACGATCGTCCCCGTCTCCACCAGTGACTTGATTATGTCGGCCTCGACCACCGACAAAGGCTGCGGCGAAGGAACCACACGGCGCCAGCCGCGTTTGGAATCTTCCTTAACCGTCCAGCCGCGCTCCGCAGCAAATTTTTTCGCCTCCTCCTCACCGTAAAACTGTCCGACATACTTGGTCGGATTCTCGATCGACGGATCATTGCGATCAACCAGCACCTGCGAGATAATCGTCACCACCTTGCGATCGACTCCCTCCGCCTTAAGACGGTTCTGGAGCGACTGCTCGATCATGTAACCCATACCACCCTCGGTGTCGGCGACACAAATGCCGAGCGGAAGAATCGGCGCCCTGCCGCGGGCAATTTCCACCCGCAGGATGGCATTGCCAACCTGCGGGCCGTTTCCGTGACTGATCACCAGCTTATACCCCGCCTTGATCAGTTCCACCACGCCGTCAAGAGACTTCCGCGTGTTGGCAAACTGATTGGCGATAGTATCCTCTCTGTCGGGCCGCGTGATGGCATTGCCACCCAGCGCTATGACAGCGGTTTTGCCGTTTAATTCAGCCATAATCTATAAATCACTTCTTTGTTTTCGCTTTGCCCTTTTTGATTTTGAGTTTCTTTACAAAATCATCCAGAACATCCTTCATATCGGGCTTGCCGATCTCCTGCAGATCATAATAAACCCGCGTCGACGGCTTCTTGATCTTGACCACACGACGCAAATCAATCGGGGTCGCGATCACAACCGAATCACACTTGGTCTTTTCGATCGTCTTCTGCAGATCGGTAACCTGTTTGCCGGAATAACCCATGGCCGGAAGAAGCGAACCGATTTCCGGATACTTCTTGAATGTCGCGGTAATCGTGCCGACCGTGTAAGGACGCGGATCGACCGTCTCGGCCGCGCCGAATTTGGCCGCCGCCATCATACCGGCGCCGTAGGCCATTTCGCCGTGCGTCGTCGTCGGACCGTCCTCGACAACAAGAACCTTCTTGCCGCGGATAAGTTCGGGATTATCGACTCCGACCGGCGAGGCGCCGTCGATTACGACCGCTTCGGGATTGTAATAGGCGATATTCTGACGAACCTCGGTAATACCGTCGATCGGGGCCGTGTCGATCTTGTTGATGACGATGACATCGGCCATCAACAGGTTGTTCTGCCCGGGATAATAATTGATTTCATGACCCGGACGATGCGGATCGACGACGGTGATATACAGATCCGATTTGTAGAACGACATGTCGTTGTTGCCGCCGTCCCAGAGAATCACGTCGGCTTCCTTCTCGGCCTCGCGGACAATCTGTTCATAATCGACACCGGCATACACTATCACGCCGCGGTTGATATGCGGCTCGTATTCCTCCATCTCCTCGATGGTGCATTTGTGCTTTTTGAGATCGGCCAGGGTCGCAAAACGCTGGCAGGCCTGCTTGGCCAGGTCGCCGTACGGCATGGGATGCCTGATCGCAACCACCTTGAGACCCATCTCCAGAAGCACTTCGGCCACGCGGCGGGTCGTCTGCGACTTGCCGCAGCCCGTCCGGATGGCACATACCGAAATAACCGGCTTCTTCGATTTGATCATGGTCGGCTCGCCGCCCTCGATGGCGAATCTTGCCCCGCAGGACATAACATAAGCGGCCTTGTCCATGACATATTCATAAGGGACATCGGAGTAGGAAAAAACTACTTCGTCAACATCATGCTTGTGGATAAGCTTCAGCAAATCCTCTTCCGGGCGAATTGGAATGCCCTTCGGATAAAGAGAACCCGCCAGGGCCTTGGGATATACGCGTCCTTCTATATCGGGAATCTGGGTCGCGGTGAACGCCACCACTTCCACATTCTTGTTGTCGCGATAGAGAACGTTAAAATTATGAAAATCCCTGCCCGCGGCGCCCATGATGATGATTTTCTTCTTCATGTTCAAGTCTCCTTCTTCTGCCCCGAGACAAAGTCAGATCGGGATTCGTTCAGTTTCATTCAATCTATAGGTCAATTGTTGTCAATTTGTGCTCTCTGGACCGTCCCGGAATAATCGACATAGATCGACTTCCATTCCGAAAATACATCGAGACCGGCCACGCCGGCTTCACGGTGCCCGTTACCGGTGTCCTTGACACCGCCGAACGGAAGGTGTACCTCGGCGCCGATGGTCGGGGCATTGATGTAGAATATTCCGGTGTAAACGTCACGCATCGCCACAAACGCCTTGTTGACGTCGCGCGTGAAAATCGATCCCGACAGGCCGTAGGCCGTATTGTTGCAAAGATCGATACCTTCCTCGAGAGAACCGAACTCGGTTATCGAGGTCACCGAACCGAATATCTCCTCCTGGAAAATGCGCATGTCGGAAGTGACATCGCCGAATACGGTCGGCATCGTGAACCAGCCCTTGTCGTAATCGCCGCCGGTCAAACGACCGCCGCCGCACAGGAGCTTGGCGCCCTCTTTTTTGCCGATCTCCATATACTCGAGAACGGTGTTCATCTGGCTCTCGTTCACCGCCGGACCCATCTCCACCGACTCATCCAGGCCGTTGCCGACCTTGAGAGCCTTGGCGCGCGCGACCAGCTTCTCGGTAAACTCCTTGATAACATCCTTGTGGACGATCATCCGCGACGAAGCCGTGCAACGCTGCCCGGTCGTCCCGAAAGCGCCCCAGACCGCACCGTCGACAGCCAGGTCGATATCGGCGTCTTCCATCACCATGATGCAGTTCTTGCCGCCCATCTCGAGATGACAGCCGCGGAAATCGGAAGCGCAGGCTTCGGATACCTTCCGGCCGACCTCGGTCGAACCGGTGAAACTGATCACCGAGACATCCTTGTGCGTCATCAGCGGACTGCCCACCGAACCGCCCGAACCGGTCACCATGTTGACGACTCCCGGAGGAATACCTTCCTCCTCGAGAATCTTGATGTAATTGTAAACCGAAAGCGGTGTGTCGGTCGCCGGCTTGATAACCACCGTGTTGCCCAGCACCAGGGCCGGCATCATCTTCCATGACGGAATCGCCATCGGGAAGTTCCACGGCGTAATCAGCCCGGCCACACCCTTGGGCTGACGGACACACATCTGAAATTTGTTGGGCATCTCCGACGGCGTCGTCACACCCCACTGGCGGCGACCCTCACCGACCATGTAATAACCGAGATCGATCGCTTCCTGAACGTCGCCCCGGGTCTCCTTGATAACCTTGCCCATCTCGCGGGTCATCTCCTGCGACAACTGCTCCTTCTCCTTGACAACCCGGTCGGCCACACGGTTCAAAATCTCGGCCCGCTTCGGCGCCGGAACCAGTCGCCACTTCTTGAACGCATCCTTGGCGGCCGCAACCGCAGCGTTGACATCATCGGCATTTGACTTCTGAAATATGCCGACAACTTCATCTGTATTTGCGGGATTACGATTCTCGAACGTCTCTCCCGTCTTCGACTTTATCCATTCACCGCCAATATAATTTTTATATTCCATGACGTCTGCCATGACTCGCTCCTAAGTTTTTATGATTCAATATGTTTTCACTCATTCAAAATGCGCCCTTTTGTGAAATTATTCACACTATCAGCACAAACAAGATTTGTAATATATATATTATTTCCCCAAAGTCAATTCTTTTGGGCCGGAAAGACACCGCGAAATCAACTCTTTTGACCTTTTTAAAACACCCCCGGCTACCCCTCTTTTTACCCCCGATACCGCTCCCCCGAGATAACCTCCGACCAAAAAATAAGGCCGGCGAAAATCGGTCCCGCCGGCCTGCATTTTTGGATATGAGATACATCTATACTTCCATGATTTCCTTTTCCTTGTCGATCAGCAAATCATCGATCATCTCGCTATACTTGTCGGTCAGATCCTGAACCGAAACCAACCCCTTTTTCTGCTCGTCTTCCGATATTTCCTTGCTTTTCTCCGCCTTCTTCAGGTTGTCGTTGGCATCGCGCCTTATGTTCCGAAGAGCAATCTTGCCGTCCTCAGCCAGCTTCTTGCAGCGCCGGACAAGCTCCTTCCGCCTCTCCTCGGTCAGCGCCGGAATCGGCAAACGGACAATATTCCCCTCCACCAGGGGATTTAAACCGAGATCGGTCTTCTGAATCGCCTTGGAAATCTCGCCCACGATACTTTTATCCCAGGCCTGGACGACTATCAGGCGCGGCTCCGGGGCCGAAATTGAGGCCAGCTGATTGAGCGGCATGATGGTGCCGTGATAATCCACCCGCACCCCGTCCAGAACCGACGCATGAGCCTTGCCGGTCCGAACCGAATTGAAGTCCTTTTTTACCGACTGGAAGCTCTTGCTCATCTTTTCTTCGGTGTCGGTATTGATTTTTTCGATCATGGGATCGCTCCTTTGATCTTTATGGATGAAAAATAAAAATATATACGCTTATGATATTATGGTTCCGACCGACTCGCCCATAACGACCCTTTTAAGGTTGTCCGGCTTGTTCATGTCGAAAACTATAATCGGAATACCGTTGTCCCGGCATATCGTCACCGCCGTCAGGTCCATGACCTTCAGGTTCTTCTTCACCATGTCGAGATAATTCAGAGTCGGATAATACTCGGCGGCCGGGTTCTTGACCGGGTCATCCGAATAAACCCCGTCCACCTTGGTAGCCTTCAATACCACATCCGCCCTCAACTCGCTGGCGCGAAGCGCCGCCGCCGTATCGGTCGTAAAAAACGGATTGCCCGTTCCGGCCGCAAGAATAACCAGTCGCCCCGACTCGAGATATTCCTCCGCCCGGCGCCGTTCGAACGGCTCCACGAACTGCTCGATGGCAATCGCCGAAAGAACCCGCGCCGGAACACCAAGACTCTCGAACCTCTCCTGCAATGTCATGGCGTTCATCACCGTCGCCAGCATACCCATCTGATCCGCGCTGACTCGGTCCATACCGTTACGGGCGGCGTTCAAACCGCGAAAAATATTGCCCCCGCCGATGACGAGGGCAATTTCCACATTCAAATCTTTGATTTTCTTGATCCGCCGGCAGAAAACCTCGATCGCTTCGCTATCGATGCCGAACGGTTGGGACCCGGCCAGAACTTCCCCGGAAAGCTTCAGAAGTATCCGGCGATATTTCAGTTGCGGGTCGGATTCCATAATCACTCACCCAGCTGAAAACGAGTGAACCGCTTGATGCCGATATTCTCGCCCAGCTTGGCTATGGTTTCATTAACAAGATCCTGTATTGTCTTGTCGCCGTCCTTGACAAACGGCTGCTCCAGCAGACAAACCTCGGAATAATATTTCTCCAGCTTGCCGTCGACTATCTTGTCGATAATCTTCTCCGGCTTGCCTTCGTTGACCGCCTGCTGACGATATATCTCTTTCTCCTCTTCGATCTTGGCCTGATCGAGCTCTTCGCGGTCAACCGCCAGCGGATTCGAGGCCGCCACCTGCATCGCGATATCCTTGGCAAAACCCTGGAAATCTTCGGTGCGGGCCACGAAATCGGTCTCGCAATTTATTTCGACCATCACACCCAGCTTGCTGCCGGCATGAATATATGAAGCGATAATTCCCTCTTTTGTCGACCTGCCGGCCTTGCCGGCCGCCTTGGCGATGCCCTTTTCTCTCAAATAATGGACAGCCTTTTCAGAATCTCCGTCGGTCTCGGCCAGCGCCTTCTTGCAATCCATCATACCTGCGCCGGTCTTCTCGCGAAGTTCCTTAACCATCTTTGCAGTTATTTCCATGAATCTATATCCTTCTCACTTATTCCTTTTTGTCTTCCGCCTCGGTCGATACATAGGCCTGTAAATTATCCGCCGTATCCGCCTCGACCGCCTCCATTATCTCTTCCTCGCTGACCGAGTCACGGGCCTCGATAACGGCATCGACCAGCGTCTTGGCAATAAGACGTATCGACTTGATGGCGTCGTCATTGGCCGCAATCGGAAAATCGATCGGATCCGGGTCGGCGTTGGTGTCGATGACGGCAATAATCGGTATACCCAGCTTCGACGCCTCGGCAACCGCAATCTTTTCTTTCTTCGCATCGACCACAAAAACCAGTCCGGGGATATAATTCATATCCTTGATGCCGCCCAGAACCTTCTCCAGTTTCTCTTTCTGGCGGTCGAACTGGGCCCGCTCCTTCTTCGTAAACTTCTCCATCTCGCCGTCAACCTGCATCCGCTCCAAATCTTTGAGCTTCTTGATCGAGGACTTGATCGTGGCGAAATTGGTGAGCATGCCGCCCAGCCACCTCTCGGTAACGAAAAACTGGCCGCATCGCTCCGCCTCGCTGCGAATCACTTCTTTCGCCTGCTTCTTCGTGCCGACAAAAAGAATTCCCTGACCGCGCGCGACGACTTCCTTAACTTTCAAACAAGCCCGATCGATCGCGTCGAGCGTCTTGTTCAAATCGATAATATAAATGCCGTTTCTCTCGGTGAATATAAACGGCTTCATTTTCGGGTTCCATCTTCTGGTCTGATGACCAAAATGCGCACCCGCCTCCAAAAGTTCTCTGACTTTGGGCTTTACCATTAGAAGGCCTTTCGATGTTGGTTCAACTACCACCCCGACTTTACGATCCGAACCTGATCAGGACCAACGAACCGATATCGGGATGTGATTATTTCCGGCCGAAACCGGATGAAACTTATCTCTTCGAGTACTGGAAACGCTTACGGGCTTTCGGCTGACCATACTTCTTGCGCTCGACCACTCGTGCGTCGCGGGTCATATAACCCTTGCGGCGCAGTAACGGACGAAGATCCGGATCGAGCTTCGACAATGCCCGCGATATCGCCAGACGAATCGCACCGGCCTGACCGGTCAATCCACCACCGCGAACCTTGCAGACGATGTCGAGCTTACCCTTCGTGTCCGTCTCGTTGATCGGCTGATTGATAATATCAACCAGAACGCCGCGCTTCAAGTATTCTCTTGGTCCCTTGTTATTGATCGTAAGAACGCCGCCCCCCACTTTCATGGAAACCCTGGCGACCGATTCTTTCCGTCTTCCCGTAGCAGCAAATACTATATCACTCATTTACAATCTCTATCAGGATTCAAATAATTTCAAAACTTCCGGCTGCTGAGCCTGATGAGGATGTTTCTCATCGGCATAAACATGCAGCTTCTTGATTACCTTCCGCCCCAGCTTGTTCTTCGGAATCATGCCTTTGACCGCACGAACCAGAACATCGGCGGGATCGCTTTCCATAAGATTCTTCATCGAGGTTTCCCTCAATCCACCCGGATAACCGGTATAACGGTAATACTTCTTGTACTCCGTCTTGGTACCGCTAATGACCATCTTCGAGGCATTGACGGCTACGACAAAATCGCCGGTATCCATATGAGGCGTAAAAATCGGTTTGTTTTTTCCGCGCAAAATGTCGGCGATTGCAACCGCCGCCCGGCCGAGTGTTAATCCGTCCAGGTCAATCAGGTGCCATTTCTTCTGCTTTTGTGCTTCATCTACACTTGGTATATATGTCTTCATCTTTCCCCCGGACAAATCCGGTTAATCCTGTTTCCAAATACTAAAGAGCCATAGAATATAGCAAATTTACACATGCTGTCAAGTCTTTTTCCGGCTCAATTTATACCATTACGGCTAAAATCGGAAAAAACACCCGACATTTTATCGGAATTGCAATTTATTGCCGTTCTTCCGGTTAATATTGCTTTATACGGACGCCCGGGCCGCCTTATTTAACTTTTTTCGCCTTCACCAGCTTTAATTTGAATTTATTGTCAAACTGCCGCCCCGTTGTGCAAATACCGCAATAGGCCATCCGAAGACGCTTCCGGCGCGGATATTCCCGCCCGCAGGCCGGACAAACATATAAATACTTGTAGTTCCCGCGCAGAGCCGGGTGCGATTTCGCCTTCAGCGACGCCCCGATCCGGGACGCCAGCGCCTTGAACTTCCCGTCATGCCTCGGATTTATTATGTGGATCATCTCATGCTTGAGCGTGTCGGCAATCTCCTCCGGAAATATCTCGTGATACTTACGCCCGATCTTTATCTCGTTCCGAAGCGGCGTATACGAACCGGCAATGAGCATCCGTCCCGAATACGAAATCTTCGTCGCCGGCAAACGCCCGCCGAAATACTCCCGGTTATACTCATCATACATCCGGTACAAATCGGACAGCGGCGGCAAAACTGCCGCTTCTGACGCTGACGCCGCCACCGCAACCTCGACCTCCGGCTCCGGCTCGGTCAATACATGGGGCCGGAATAGATCATAAGCGATCTCCCTCAGCGCCTTCATCTGTCTTTTCGAAACAGCCATATCGCGGTAAAGATACGCCAATGAGCCGTTCAAGGAAACAGTTATTTTGGGCACACCAAAAAAACGAGCCGACTATATCACCAACGGCGACAGCCTTATAGTCTTGACAAATCCGCCATGTACCTTATATTATTATATATCATCAATTTAGTTGGATTTCAGATCGGATATACTTGCGTGGTGATAAAGAGCCCTCAAAAATATCTTTGCTTACTTCTCTGTCTTATAATTGTCTTATGTCCGGCTTCCGTCCTGACCGATTGGACCGATAATAATCAAATCAACCAGGCCAAAGGTAGTCCCTTTATATCCAATTATTGCAGTTCAACCCTCTGGTCGGGAATTTCCGATTTCGATATCGAGGGCGATTACGCCTACTGCTTCTCCCCCCACGGCTTGATCGTGCTTGATGTCAGCGACAAATCCGACCCGACCTTTGTCTCGAAAAGCGAAATCGACTTCGAGGGACAACACATGGTCTATCTGAACATGCATGTCGGCATCGATGCCGACGGCGATTACGTTTATGTCTCATGGCCCAAATGGACACAAAAAACCACCGGTTGGTTTTATGTCTTTGATGTTTCAACACCGGAATCACCGGAACTGATAGCCCGTATCGAAAATCCATTCTGGTCTTATGGTCTCCAGGTATCGAGCGATCATGCCTTTTTGAATATTTATAGAGGTTTGATGGTAATAAATATTTCTGATCCGCACAATCCAACACCCGTATATACCTACAACGGCGGAATAAACTGGACCAGGGCGCTGGCCGTGGACGGCAATTATCTATACAGTGCCTACCATCGCAGTCTCGAGGTTTACGACATCACCTATCCGCAATGCCCGCCTCTGGTTGGATATTGCGATTTCATCGAAGGCGGCGAACCCATCCAATTTGTGATAAGAGATAATTATGCCTACATAAGCGGCGGCGGCGACCTCGACGGTCTCCGCATCGTCGATATATCCGATCCGACCAATCCCCACGAAGAAGGAAAACTGGTCGACATGAATCCTTTCGGCAGCGATGTGGCCCTGAACGGCGACTATGCCTATCTGCTCGACGATTTATACGGCATCTTCATTATCGACATCTCCAACCCGGCCGATCCCTTCCTTGCCGCCACTTATGATATGGAAAGTTATGATGTCCAAAAAATTATTGTCGAGGGCAATTACGCCTACCTGTCTTTTCCCCACGGCCCCGGTTTCTGGATTCTCGATGTCACCAATCCCGTCGCTCCCATCCTTGTCGGCGAATATAACACTCCCGGCCGATTGCAAAAAATCGACTACCATGACGATTATGTCTATGCTACCACCGGTATATCGGGCGGTCTTCAAATCGTCGATGTCTCCGATCCGTCGGCAACCGCCGTCATCGGCGGTAAAACCACCGGCGGCTATGGCTACTGCGTTTCCTCCAACGGCAATTATGCCCTCGTCGGCTCGAATTATGCAGCAAGATACGGAGGCCTTCATATCTTCGATGTGACCGATCCCACCGCTCCCGTCCTCACCGACAGTCTCCTGCTTGGCCCACCGGGATCAAACTCCTACATCTGGGATATTGACATAATGGACAATCTCGCCTGCGTCGCCATTAATAACGGGGTCGTCAAGCTCTTCGATTTCTCCGATCCCTATAATCTAACTTTGCTGGATACCCTCTATATCATCGTCGATCCCAATGGCATCGACATCCAGGACAGCCTCGCCTATGTCGGGACATCGAGCGGATACAGAATAATCGACATCAGCGATCCCTACCATATCGAGCTTGTCGGAACCTATCAGGGTCCCGGCATAAACGAGGTCGATGTGGTTGATTCTATGCTCTATTGTATTACAAGCGATGATGTCGGCCTGCTGATTTACGATATCAATGATCTGGAGGCCCTCTCGTTTGTCGGCAATTATGCTTTCGACGGCGGTCTCGATGTTCGCGTGCAGGGAAATTACGCCTATATCGGTTCCGCCGAGGAATGTCTGCTGGTTTTGGATATTTCCGATCCGGCGACTCCAACCTATGTTTGCGAATTCCCTCTGCCCGAATTTGACTGTGGCGTCAGGGTCAATGGAAATTATATTTATGTTTCCAATTGGTACGGACTGGTAACACTCGAGACTCTTCTGCCCGGCGCCATCGAAGGCAACATTTTATACACGAATAACGGCCTGCCCGCCGACAGCGCCATTATCTCAGCCTACAGCGGTGTCGCCCGAATAGCCGCCGATACCGCCGACCTCACCGGCAATTATATCATTGAGGATATTCCACCCGGTTCTTATACTCTAAAATGCTCCAAACCGGGATATTTCGGGGACAGTTCCGGTGCCATTGAAGTATTTTCCGATCAAAGCGCTTTCGCCGACATGGATATCCAGCCGTTTTCCGAAAATAAACTTTTTGGCCCGCCTGTCGAAATTACGGGCGTCGGCTTCAAAGATTGTATCATGGCCGCCTATCTCAACGCCGACAGCGCTATCGATCTGGTCCTCTCTTCATCCGGCTATTTTTCTATATATATTAATGATGGAACCGGCGAATTCACGGAAACCGGAAGCTACAGCTACGCTTCCGGCGACTTTGCCACAAATGCCGCCGATCTCGACCTTGACGGTGACAACGACATTGTCGTTGGAGTGGAACAGCGACTCGGATTTGTCCTCGTTTACTACAACAACGGTGACGCCACCTTCTCCGAGCCGACCCCGCTATATATGCAGGACAATCCCGGCGCAGTCTGCGCCGTCGATCTCAACAATGACAATTACCCCGATATCGCCTCATTTAATCAATATGTGTCTGTAGGGGCAGACAGTATCGCCGTCTTCCTGAACAACGGCGATGGTTCATTCGGCGCTTATGTAAATTACGGCACGCCAAGCCCGGTTGACTATATTATATCCCGGGATTTCGATCATGATAACAACTCCGATCTGGCCGTGCTGGGTGATGAAATCAGCATACGTCTCAATAACGGCGACGGGACCCTCGCCGACCCGGTTATTGTCGGCGCAAATTATATTCCGGAACACTTCGTAGCCGCCGACCTGAACGGCGACTCATACGATGATCTCGCAATCGTCAATCACTTTCATAATGTTACGATCCTGCTTAATCTGGGCAACGGCAGTTTTTCCGAACCGGTCGTTTATGATGTCGGGAAATACCCCGTCTCTATCTGCGCCGCCGATTATGACCTCGATGGCGATGTCGATCTCGCCGTCGCCAATGAGAGTTCCAATGACTTCACGGTGTTGCTCAACGACGGGGCCGCCGTTTTCGCTCAAACCACCCTGCCGAGTGATTTAAACCGCCCGGGCCCGCTTTGCACCGCCGATTTTGACAACAATGACGTTTGCGATTTGGCTGTATCCAACAATTCGGTATTTCATCTTACCATCCATTTCGGAATCGGGCCGTTTGTCTGCGGAGATGCCAACGGAGATTTAGGCGTCAATATACTCGATATCACTTTTTTGATTAATTATCTCTATAAAGGCGGCCCGGCGCCCCAACCCGAACAATCGGCCGATGCCGACGGGAATACGAATATCAATATCCTGGATGTTACTTACCTGATAAATTACCTGTACAAGGGCGGCGGCGATCCAATCTGCTGACAATATATTTTAGACTGGTAGGTCAGGAGCCCTGTTTTCAATCCCCAATGGGATTGAAAATTTCGTCGGAGATCCTGTCGAAGATCCTGAGCTTCATAGGGAGCCTCGAAGGAAGCGAAGCGAGAAAGCTCCTGACAATTTGAAAATCAGAGTAGTCGGGTTCCGAATGAATGAGCTTTGGCGAATGAATGAGAAACCCGACAAAATAATATGAAAACAAAATGTGGATTTGATATAATAAGCATAGGATGTCGGGTTTCTCGTTCGTCCGGAAACTATCTCGGAACCCGACCTGCGAAGATTGTCGTCTTAACACATATCAGTATTTGCTTATCGGCCGACTCTATTTGATCAGCCGCAACTCATTTTTTAGAACTCGGCCCAGAATCTTTACAAAATTACCGGGGCTGAGTTTCTGAAGACTGAAAATATGCCAATGTGTCTTCTCGATATCTTGCTCGGTATCGTTCTGATTGTCCGCCATGAAGTAAAATTCCCGAAGTACAAAATTGTAGTAAACTCCAAGCTGGAACCATTGCCCCCCTCGGCCCGTTTCCAGGTAAAATATCACTGCAAATTTAATGGACCTGCGACCAATGTCAAGACCCGGATCGAGGAAAACCACAGTATTTTAACCTGGCCGATCAGTGAGAAACGCGACAACTGCCCGATCGTTTAAATAATGCGGCCAAACCGTTGTCTAATTCGTATCCTTCGGATTTTCATCATTCAGAAAACATTCATGAACATTCTTTGAGTCTATTTTTAAATTTGATATAGATCATTATCAATCCGGACAAGAGTATTAAAATAATGAGTGCTGGCAATCCCCATTTGTTCAGTATTGGAACCTGCTGCGACGGCATCATGGCCAGAATCATTCCAAAACCCTCGCCCCCTTCAGTCTCGGGATCCAGATAATCCGCCATAATTAAATACCCGCCCTGCGAATCATAAGAGTCTGTATTCCAGTCTAATTCCCAGGCGTTGGTTTCGCCGTTATAAACGGCTGTTCCTAAATAATCAAAGGCCATCGATGTCAATTCCAACGTAGTATCAATATCATCACAGGCAATAATATATATCTCAACATTTGTGATAGCCGCCGGGCCCTGCAGAACTCCTGTACTGTCAAGCCTTTGAAATCCGATTTTTTTTATCTCTGTGGGATCATAAATGACTATTCCCGGAGGATAATAACCCAGCCAATGACTGAGCCGACCCACCGTATTGCAAACACCTAAACAGGCTCCATATTGCATATATGCCCCCCCGTTGCACATTTTTCTATAAACTTCATTTTGATATGTTGCACATGCCGCTAAATCAGACGTCAGGGTTTTGCCGCATTCCTCGGAGCAATTCAAATAGCCATTCGCCTCCGGAACCAGACAAAATGAAAAAGCGGCAGAAACCAGCAAAATGAAAACCGCCATTTGCAGTAAATACCTGGGTTTCATAGAAACCTCCTTACACAAGTTAAAATTATATTATTTCAGCAATCAATTAAGAACATTCTTGGAATCTATTTTTAAATTTGATATAGCTCATTATCAATCCGGACAAGAGTATTAGAATTATTAGTGTCGGCAGTCCCCAGTTACTCAGGACCGGAACCCGCTGCGACGCTACCATGGCCAGTGCCATACCAAAACCCTCACCCCCTTCAATATCGGGATCAAGATAATCCGCCATGATTAGATAACCGCCCTGAGAATCGTAGGAGTCGGTATTCCAGTCCAATTCCCAGGCGCCGGTTTCACCGTTATAAGTGGCATTCCCCAAAAACTCAAACGCCATGGACGTCAGATCAACTGTGGTATCTATATTTTCACAGGCGATTATATATATATCAACATTTGTGATAGATCCCGGGCCCTCCAGAATTCCAGTACTGTCGCACCTATGAAATGCGATTTTTTTAATGTCTTCGGGTTCGTAATTGATTATTGACTGGGGAGAATAACTCAACCAGTGACTAAGATAGCCCGAACCATTACAGGCATACAGGCATGCCAGGTAGTTGATGTAGGCAGCGTTTTTACACGTGAGTTCTGCTACATAATTACTTTGCATCCCACAATATTTCAGATCAGCCCTCAATTGGTGGGCGCATTGCTCAGTGCAATTCAGGAAACCATTCGCTTCCGGGACAATACAAAACGAAAAAGCGGCAGAAATCAGCAAAATGAAAACCGCCATTTGCATAAAATACTTTGGTTTCATTGGAACCTCATTACACAAGTTAAAATTATACTATGATGGTGCTCATCTTTATATTAATAGTCATTATCCGGGCTGAAGACACAACACCCCATTTGATTGTATGACTGCCCGCCTTTTTGGAATTTTACGAATAGTAAAATGAATACATTATGATATGGCATAATATATCTATTTTGGGCTTATTAAGCAAGCCTTTTTAAGAATAGCAATCTTTACATCAATTGCTGAAACGGCGGGAGTCTTAGGCCCGATTGTTAAATATTCCCTGATATCCGCCAGCAGACATACTCAAGAATCCATTCACTAACGAAATAAGAAAGCCGGCTTATACCTGATTAAGTCTATATATGTGATTGATTTAAGACCCCAATAAAAAAATGGAGCCGAGGGGGATCGAACCCCTGACCTCTTGACTGCCAGTCAAGCGTTCTCCCATCTGAACTACGGCCCCATTATTCGGGTCTCTAAATATATTTTAGATTGCCCGGATGTCAAGACTTTTATTTAATCGTTTTCAGATAAATATTCGGTAGAATTTAAAACTTCGCGGTCGGGGTTATCCTCGATCTCTAACATACGACCCGCCGCCGTCCGTCTATATTTGAGCGATTCGAGTTCGGTCAGACGGCGCGTTACCTTTTTGATGCGGTCGGCGGCATGCTTGATGGCCTCGATTTTTTCTATCGTCCCCTGATCGAGTTCGCGTCTTTTGCGAAGAAGCATCTCGATATTGGCGGTTATCGCCATCAACGGGTTGTTGATTTCATGACTGAGCGTCGCCGCCGTATCGGACACTAGATTGAGCCTCTCGCGATGATTAAACGCCGTCTCCCCTTTTGTCCGTCGAAGAACCAGCTTCTTGAACAAATGCGCAGGTTTGCCATCGGTATCATTTATTCTGTCGACATCGCGCTTGATACTCTCCCCGACCCGCGTCACCATCACCGGAAGCCCCTTCTCCGAGGCCAGCTCCATCAAATGTCGAAATTTCTCCGAGTCAGCCGCAACCGCATTATCTATCATCAAAATATCGAAGCTGAATTTTTCCAGCAATTGAGCCAGCGCCTTGTCATCCGACACGAACCGGCAATCCGTATCGGCATCCCTTGTACCCGAAGCGCCGCCAGATGCACGGCGATGATCGGCTGTGGTATAGACAAGAACTTTGCGTTTTTCCATCATGTTTTTTTTCCGTCATGCTGTTTTAGAGTGTAACTCTCTCGACCTCTTCATGCTCCGGCGCGAATGCATACAACGCATTTCCCAAAAAAGCAGCAATATCGGCGAGACGCTTTTTCATCCCGGGCTGTTCCCCGGCATGGACCAGCCTGATCAAACCCCAGCAATGACCGCAGTGCACCAGCGGATATGAGTCGTCGATCAAATCGACCGCCTCCTCGGCACCATCGGTCTTTATTATTACAGTTTTATTTTCACGGTCCGGTTTGCCGCGTCTGGCAATCGCCAGCAGGTTTTTTCCGATGCGGTTAAAATCCACACGACCGTCACCAATCCCGCTTCGCGAAAAATCCGCCAGAAGATTGAGATCATTATTCCGACAAAAATACAAACCGGCCTGATAAATATCTGCCTCCGACTCGAACAATTCGCACAGCCGGCGCCAGTCCGGTACTTCCTTCGTCCCGGCGATAAAATCCAGCAGAAGTTGCGGGATTCGATCCGCCGACGCTTCTTCCTCATCGGTCGTGGAATAGTCGTTCAGGAGATTGATTATTAATTGATAATTGGCCGGGTTGCCGGCAATAAAATTGAGCGAAATTATTATGTCCTGCTCATGCCGATCCCCGCGGGCATCGATAAACGTCAGCCGCGTCGCTTCATAAAAGCTCTCATAATGATTTTGCGACGGAAGTAACGAAAGAAGATGAGTGTGCGCCCCCTCATCGAGAAATTCCTTTATATTGCGGCCAAAAAGATTCTCGCTCGGTAACCCCAGAAGCCGTTCCGCAGGTGCATCCACATAAACAAAACGGCAATTGAAATCTATTTTAACAACGGCGCAACGTCTTGACCCGTCCCTCTCAGTCTTTTTGGAGGCCGTCTCCTGATGCATAACTTATTTTTTGAACACCTTAAATTTTTCCGTTAAACTCTCAGTTCTCACATAGACCAGATACACGCCTGTCGTAACTTCCGCCCCGCTGTTGTTGATCCCTTTCCATACAACTGTTCCGGTCACACTATTATATGTATCGGAAAAATTATCCCAAACCTTTTCCCCATTTGGGGTAAATATTGATATTTCTTGAACTTCGCCGCTTCCCGCGCCAAGAAAAATCATCAACGAATCCTCAAAAGGATTCGGCCCCGCCGCCAGCGTCCGCTGCGCCGTAACCGTGAAACTTATCTCATCCGAAATCGACACATCCCCCGAGACAGCCTCGAATGTCACCGTCCGCGATCCCAGATCATCCATTTTGCCCGAATATTTCAACGTTGCCGTCCGGTCGCCGTTGTCGGTCAATTCGGCGCTCGAGGGCAAATTCAACGCCGAAATAGCCGTCACACCGCTCTCATCCTCGAAACCGAACACCGAGATGGTCAGATTAAGCGAATCGCCCACCGCCAGCGAAATCGCCGGTATCGGGTTGAAATTCATCAGCCGCGACGCCTTGTAAACATCATAAAGCCCATAACCGTATAGCGAATCGGGACTCTCGTAGCGATCCGCCGATTCGATCAAAGCCTGCCTGACATCGTCAGGCGTCCAGGTCGGATGCGCCTCCAGCAGAAGCGCCGCCACCCCACCCGTGATCGGTGCCGAATACGAGGTCCCGCTGGCCCCGCCGGCAATAGCATTATTGCTGTAAACCGCCCGCACAATGCCGCTCCCCATCGCCACCACATCAGGTTTCACCCGCCCGTCATAGGTCGGGCCGCTCGATGAAAACGAGGTGATCTCTCCATTGGAATTAACCGCTCCCACCGCGATAACATGCTCGCCGTCGGCCGGCGGCGTGATCCAGAAAAAGGCGTCGTTTCGCTCGTTACCCGCCGAATTGACCACCACAATACCGCGCGATACCGCCACCTCGGCCGCAATCGTAATCACTGCCGTCTCTCCGTCGAGATCGGCATAGGTGTACCAGTCGAGATAGGCCAGCGACGACGAAATTACATCCGCGCCAAGTGAATCGGCCCACTCCGAGGCCGCCACCCAGTTGTCCTCCTCGACAAGTATTTCTTCATTCACGATTTCCGTCTTGGCCACGATAAAATCGGCCCCATACGCCGAACCGATCAGCGATGAATCCGCCGTTCCGCCGATAACCGATAAAACCGCCGTCCCGTGCGACAACTGGCTGGCCGATGGTATCTCGTCGGTCACATCATCGTCGTCATTCACGAAATCGTACTGATCGATAACATTGGTGTTGTCGAAAGCCGGGTGCGACAGTTTGAACCCGGTGTCGAAAACCGCTATCAAAATGTTTTTCCCGGTATAACCGACATGGTGCATGATCGGAATATTGGTCAGCTCGAGCTGAGTGTAGGAAGCGCCGTACCAAGCCACCACCGAATCGGGTAAATCCTGATTTATCTTCTTTGTGTTTTTTATATTTTCCGGCAGGCTCCCCCGCTCCGAATCGATTTCCGGCTGCGGTTTCCGAATCCCGCGCGCCACCGGTTTTATCCTGGCGACAAAATCCAGATCGGCCGCCGCCGAAATCACCCACCGGTCGGCATAGGCCGACACCGCGTTCAGCCACCGCGAACGGCGCTTGATCTCCATACCCAGCGCCTCCAGCGAATCGACATAATTTTCGCTCACCGGAATATCGTAAAAATCATAATTCTCGCCCATCTCCGTCCGGTTTCTGCGTCGTTCCGCCGCCCGCTCGGTGAATCTCCGACCCGCCTCGGCCGCCGATTTTCTTAACGCCGTCTGGTCGAGAACTTCCTTGTCGGTGAAAAACACCCAGACTTTTATCTTTTCATCCATACGAACCGTCCCGATTTTATCCTCGAGCCGCTTCGATATTTTCCGCTCCCCGTTGTCCGTCTTAAGAGGTGATTCGGCGGCAATGGCCGTCGCCATGAACAAAGCCAAAATCGAACTGATCGTATATTTCCACATATCCATACCTCTTATAAAACTTTACTCAAAAAATCCTGTGTTCTTTTCTCCTGCGGGCTGTCGAGTACCGCCGACGGCGGCCCGGTCTCGACAATTTTCCCGTTATCCATAAAAATCACCCGGTCGGCCATCTCCCGCACAAATCCGATCTCGTGCGACACCACCACCATCGTCATCCCCTTCGCCGCAAGTTCCTTCATCACCTCAAGCACCTCCCCGATCATCTCCGGATCAAGCGCCGAGGTCACTTCATCGAACAGCATTATTTTCGGGTCGAGAGCCAGCGCCCGCGCAATCGCCACCCGCTGCTTCTGCCCCCCCGACAACTGCGCCGGGAACGATTCCGCCTTATCGGTCAAACCGACCAGACCAAGAAGCTGTTCCGCCTTTTTCTCCGACTCCTCACGGCCCCGTTTCCGAACCACCCTCTGCGCCAGAGTTATATTATTTATAACGCTCAAATGCGGAAAAAGGTTGAAATGTTGAAACACCATTCCCACCTCGAGCCGCAAATCATGAATATTCCTGTGCCTTTTGTCCACCGCTATCCCGTCGACAATTATCTCCCCCGATTGAAATTCCTGCAGCGCGTTGAGACATCTCAACAATGTCGATTTACCCGAACCGGACGGCCCGATTATAACCACCACCTCACCCTTCTCGATACCGTAACTGACATCGTCCACCGCCGCCATATCGCCGAAACGGCACACCAGATTTTTAATCTCGATCATCACGCTTTCCTGCTCCCGAATCCACGCACCGAATAAAGTTTCTCGAGATATTTTACGACTCTCGAGAGCGTAATAGTCATAATTAAATAAATTATACCGACCATAAACCAGGTCTGGAAATCGACAAAAAACTGCGAATAATATTCCCGCCCGGCGCGCGTCAACTCACGCATGCCTATTATCGAAACCAGCGAGGAATCTTTCAATGACGCGATAAACTCGTTGGCCGTCGGTGGAATCACGATCCTCAGCGACTGCGGTATTATTACATAACGAAGCGTCTGGAACCGCGTCATCCCCAGCGACAGCGCCGCCTCATGCTGACCGACCGAAATCGCCTCGATACCGGAACGGAATATCTCCGCAAGGTAGGCCGAGTAACAGACTCCGACCGCAACCACCCCGGCCGTAAAACGATCCAAATTTAATATCCCGCCCAGACCGAAATATATGAAAAATATCTGCACCAGAAGCGGTATCCCGCGGATTACATTGATATACAACCCGGCCAGATACGCCACCGGTTTCACTCTCGATAACCGCAGCACTCCGACAATCATACCCAGAACCAGCGCCAGCGCGAACGAGCAGACTGTAATCAGGATTGTCCACGGCACCGCCGGGAGCAAATACTTGAAAATGTCCCAGTATAAGACGACCTGTTTCGAGATCCATTCGATCAAATCAGTATCCCTTTAAAGATCACCAAGTTAACCATAATATGCGGTAAAATCAAGCCGGAAATG